>ENA-ORSK01000566-ORSK01000566.1-human-gut-metagenome-genome-assembly--contig:-NODE-566-length-36343-cov-10.015322_pt1 | contig 36343 bp, 47 predicted proteins | sample MGYA00242192_ERZ509159 | MGnify/ENA primary metagenome ERZ509159 (study PRJEB26280, sample SAMEA2338663) | human gut metagenome | biome: human gut; feature: human-associated habitat; material: faeces...
CGATAAAGCTTTTCATCGCTTGTTTCGGGCGGGTAAACAGACGAATCACCGGGAAGATAATAGCTGCAATGATTGCAATACCACACAGGATATATGCCCAATTCAATAATGTCGATGTATATACAGGAGTAGTGTACGGCTGATTCGGTACTTCACCTCCGAACATAAACAGCCCTAACAATACTACTGTAATGACGAACATTACGATTGTTACAAGGTTGAGTATTTTTTTACTATCCATGGTTTATTTGTTTTTTTGCTCGTATTTAACCAAAATGTCTAACATGCTTACAGAAGCATCTTCCATATTGTTTACGATACCTTCTACTTTCGATACACAATAGTTATAGAATACCTGCAGGATCATAGCTACGATCAAACCGCCTACGGTCGTAATCAATGCCACTTTAATACCTCCTGCTACCAGTGCCGGGCTCATATCACCTGCTGCCTGAATCTGGTCGAAGGCCTCGATCATACCGAAAAATACCCGAAAATAGGCCAAATTGTTCTAAATAGGAACAAAGCATTTCGGATAAAATAGCTATAAATCAATGACTTAAAAGAAAAATGTTCAAAACGTGAACATTTTTTCGAAAAATCAATGCGACATTTAGGACAAAAAGTGCCCGAAAAACGGCGAAAAAATGTTTATAGCAACAAGGATAAGAGGCTGAAAATGTGTTTATTACGAAGATTTTGTTGCTTTGGGAAATCTTTCCAAAACTTTTTTGAGATGAATTTTCGAAAGACCGAATTTTTGACCCCCCAAAATGTTAGGGCTGTATCTGCTCATAGCAACAAACGGCCTCTAAACCCTTGTAGGTCTGTTCGTTAGGTGTGTTGCTATGAATGTTGCTATGAAATTCTTTCGAATGACCGTTTTTTGTTAATACGTTGATATTGAGCTGTTTAGCTTTAAACCACTTTTAACGGATGCATAAATACTTGATTGTCAAATTACTAACTTTAAGATACTATTGTAAGCGGCTGAGAATCAGTGTTTTCTGTCGGAGTTCCAATTTTGAACATTTTGCACCCTCCTCTGCCTCGGGAGGCTCGAACCGATCCGAAGCGGCCGAGCGTAGGCGCAGAACAATGGGCCGGAAGCATAGGCAGAGCGGCGCAATGGCTTGATAACGTGGTGAGTACGCGCAGCTGCGCTCTGCCTATGGTCTGCGGTGTCCGAATGGCGCAATGATTCAAGGTGCAGCGGTGCAATGGTGTTGGCCTCAGTGCCTCATATCCCCACGCGCATGCACGGCGATATTGATCGTGAGGCGCTGCGGCATTGTTCCATTGCTTCGCTGTTTCTGTTCACAAAATGAACAGTGTTCCACGTGGAGCAGTGCCGCAGCGCTGTTTCTGTTCACAAAATGAACAGTGTTCCACGTGGAGCAATGGGCCACTGCTCCACTGATTCGCTGCTTCTGTTCACAAAAGGAACAAAACGAAGGTTCAGTAGGTGAATGAAGCAATGAATCAAAGGGGCAATGACGCAAAGGCGCAAAGGCGCAGCGAGGCAAAGGTAAACAGGCGGCAGGGGGTCTGGCGCTGACCAGCATCTTTGAGCCATTTTAACTTTGAAAAAATTCGGGATGGAAAAATTCGGGATGGAAAAATTTGAGAAAATCGGGAGAAATTCAGAATTCCGACGAAAAGAACATAAAAAACGACATTTAGAACAATATTCGATGGAAAAACATTTGGTAAGTTGGGAAAGTTTTTTTATATTTGGGCAAAAGAATCTATGAACAAAGTAAAGAAGCGTCTGGATGCTTTGACGTCTCAGATTCTGGCGAACCCCGCTTTGGGCAAGGATGATGCGATCATATCCGAGCTCAGAGGTCTGAGGGAGCTGTTGCAGACGTGGCGCGCGTTCTATGCGGTGCAGGGGCAGTACAGCGACGATCTTCCGGAGGGCCCTCGGCAGGTGCGGGAGGCGTCCCAGACGTGGGATTAAGGTATGCCGCTTACGACCGCCATAAGTTTAACCGCCAAGCAGAAGGAGGCATTGGAGCTTCTGGATTCACCGACGCAGGACAAGCTCCTGCTGCTCGGTGGTTCGGGCTCGGGCAAGACGTTCGTTCTTATATATAAGGCAATTCGGGATGCGCTGCGGTTCAAGGCGCCGGTCTTGGTCTGTCGGAACATGTTCGTCGACCTGCGGCAGGGTGTGATGGACCAGATCGTGCCGGCAATTTTACAGAAAATTGCTGAGGCGAATGGTCAGGAACGCTGGGACAAGTGGCTGATCGATGGTCTGCGGTTCGCCACGTGGTCCGACCAGCATTCGCGGCTGTCGTTCTGTACGGGCGGCTACCTTCGTTTCGCAGGTCTGTCGAAGCGCGACATTTCGGAGAGCGGACTGGACAAGCTCCTGTCGCCGTCGTGGCTTCACATCCTGGTCGAGGAGGTCTCGGAGGTCGAGTATCCGTCGGTCGAGATGCTCATTACGCGACTGAGGTACAAGGCCGAGGGATGTACGGGCAAGCTGATGATGTCGGAGAACCCGCCGTCGATGATGCACTGGTCCTACCGCCGCTTCTACGAGGCGAAGCATGAGGACGGGTCGCCGCTGTCGCATGAGGAGAAGCGGCAGCAGGCGTGCCTGCTGATGAACCCGCGGGACAATCGGGAGAACCTGTCGGACGAGTACATTCGCAACCTCTCGCAGCTAACTGGTGCGAACCGAAAGCGGTTCTACGAGGGGCAGTTCCAAGACAGCGAGACGGGTGAGATATTCAAGCGGATCAGCTGGACGGACCAGCTGCCGATGCCGGAGGAGTGGGAGAAGCTGGTGATCTATACGGACCCGACGCCGCTCACGGGCAAGGACTACTCGGTGTACGCCGACTACAAGGCATCCGTTCTGTGTGGTCTGTGGAATCATCTGACATTTGTCATCGACGTTCGGTTGGTACGGGGGTCGACGCTGGACATGCTTCAAAACGTGAAGCAGCTGTGGGACATATCCCCGAACCAGTCGATCACGGAGGTCTGCATGGAGAAAAAGCAGGTGCCGTCGGACTTCAAGCAGGTGCTTGAACAGTTCACCTATCTGACGGGCTGGTCATGTACGGTGAAGCTGGACACGCGGATATTCGGGGACAAGAAAGCGGCGATCGAAACATTTTTGCAGCCTCTGTTCGAGAACGACTTGATTCTGTTCAACAGTGCTTTTCGGGACACGGAGCGGGGGCGGCTGACGCAATATCAGGTGTTGAAGTTCTCGCGTAAGGCGAACAAGCGCATCCACGACGACGTTTTGGACGCAATCATGCGGGCGGACACGCTGATGAAGGGGCGCAAGGGCCGCAAGCGGCGGTCGAAGCATACGCAGCTGGTTCAGCTGGTGCGCCCCGGGTACATATTCGACAGCAGGAATGGGTAAAATAGAACAATACACGGAGGAGGAGCTGAGTTCGATGGGCTGGGGGTTCAAGACGGTAGAGACGCCGGAACCGGAGCCGGTCGAGCAGAAGCCGACGATCGAGATACTGCGCGAGACGTCGGACCAGTACGTCGCGCCGTATGTCCGCATCAGCGGCATCGAGCTTACGGACAAGCACATCGTCGCGTTCTATCGCAAAATCCACGGCCACTGCCGGCGCAAGGGCGCGGGGACCGCCGGCAAAGATATCTACTCGCCGTACCGCGGCTGGGTGCACCCTTATGACGGGACTTATTCCGCCGGCGGCCGGCAGCGTGCGGGGGAGATGTCGTTTTTCAAGGGCCGCAACACCAACGACGCGATCATCAAGTCGGAGTTCACGCCGTTGCAGATGAGCGAGGGCGTGTACTACTTGCAGACGCGCGGCCAGAGCGAGAAGGTACGGCTTACCTATGCGGACCTCATGCTGCCCTTCTGCTACGGTCGGTACGGCGGCCAGTTCGACATAGTGTACTCGGCCGGCCGGCAGTACCGCCACACTTTCCAGTTAGGAGCATGCCCGACGGGGTCCTTGGGCAAGAGCTCCGTTACGTTCAATGCGAGGGGCCTGGGCTTTGCGCTCTGCGAGAAGGTCTCGACCGGTGCACTGATCCGTCTGACGGACATCGCGGAGTTCTCGCTGGCTCTGACGGTCGTTTGCGAAGACACGCGGCTTCATGCGACGCTGCGGTTATGACTTCGGTGCAGGTATGCAGCCGATATTTCGGCTGCGGAAAACAACCGATATTTCGGCTGTGGTATTGCACCGATCCTTAATGCTGCTGGTCCTCTTTGCAGCGGGGTGTACCAAGACGGTCTACGTGCCGGTCGAGAAGACGACGACAGTCGTCAAGACCGAGCGCGACACGATCGTAGAGGTGCGGCTTGAAAAAGAGGTCGTTCACACAAAGACGAGGGATACAGTTGTCACGGCCGAGACGAAGTATGCGGAGGCCGTAGCTCGTTGGGCTGGCGGTGAAGACGAGCGGCTGTCCCTCGATTTGTGGAACAAGGATGTGAAGGTACCGGTCGAGACGAAGGTCGTCGAGGTGGTCATCAGGGACAGTGTTCCGTACCCCGTCGAGGTCCCCGTCAAGGTGCGGGAGCGCTATGTACCGTGGTACTACAAGATAGCATGGTGGGCGGCGCTGGCTTGTGTGGCGCTGAGCCTTTTCGGGGTGACGTTGTTGGATATAAGAAAACTTTTGGGACGGTGAAACTTTATACTTTGGCTACTCAGGGCAGACAAAACGGGGTTTATCTGAGTGATATAGCGATCGTAGAGATTCGTATGAGCGATATGCAGACTGAGGACGCGCAGAATTACACGATGACAGTGGATTCGGATTTTCAGGAGCTAATCAGAGACGCGACTATGGTGGCTTTGGTGAACGACTTAATGGGGGTGAGTATACGACGCTGCTGACTAAAAGTCTCATCCCCGGCGACAACACGACCAGTTTTTCAGCGGTGCAGTGGGCAGGGGATCAGGTACTGGTAGCGTACTTAGTTAAGCACCTGCCATCGTCCAACCAGGTTACGATGAAGCTGGCCCAAATGACGATTCCCACCGGAGGCGGTGGTAACATGTAGTGGACTGGTTGCAGATCATATCAATTGTTTTCGGCGTTCTCGGTGGCAGCGGAGCGCTCGTGACGTACCTGTTGTACTCGAAGCAGCTGAAACGCTTCAAGAATGCCGAGGCCTTCGAGAAGGAGGTGCAGGCGCTCAAAGCGGCGATGAGTGTGTTGGAGCAGCAGATAACGTTCCAGGCAGGCCAGATCACGAGCTTGCAGCAGTCCTACGCGGCCCGAGACACGGAGGCGAAGCAGTTGGAGCGGTCGCTGCGCATCTGCGAGGTCAAGAACTCAAAGAATAAAGGTGCGATCAACCGAGCTTACGAGTGTACGTTTTGCTCCGACACGTCGAAGTGCCCCGTCATACTGCAACGGGTGAAAAATGAGCAGGAGTATTTGAAGGCATTAGAACAGCGCAATGTTCACAACGACGATACAAAAAACGGTAGTTGATCCGGACACGGGCGACGAGCTGCTGTACTCATTCGTAACGACGGGTGAGACGGCCGAGCAGTCGGTTTCGCTCGCGTGTACCTATGCGTCGATGGTTGAGTATGGTATGGAGGCCGAGAAGTGGGCGCCTGCGGAGATGGCGTTCCCTCGGGAGCAGCTGTACCAGTTCATCCAGCCGCAGCAGCTTGCGAACATCGAGGCGATGTACCCCGATGCTGTCGCCACGGCCTACCAGAGTGCGCTGGCTTATGTCCAGTCGTACATCGGCGCGATGTTCGATATAACTGCGATGCTGGATTCGGAGGACACGTCGTCTACGGCGCTGACGCTTCGTCTGGCACTGGCTATTTGTACGGCGACATACATTCTCTCTTCGTCGCCCCAGTTCTCGGAGGTTATCGAGCTGCAAAATAAGCAGTTGCATACCCTTCTGAGAGGGTTGAAGAGCGGGAACCGCAACTTCGGCAAGGCCGCGATAGCAGGTGAGCCGAACGTGCGTGTTCAGGTGGTAAAATTAGAACGGACTGGTGCAAAACCTTGATATAGAGCATGTTTCGCAACCCGTATAACATAATGAATTTCCACGGCGTACCTGGGGCTCGCATTCAGGCGTTGCCTCAGAACTACCACTTCGACCTCACGATGGAAACGTGGTGGAGCGCCGTTCAACGTGCGAGGGTCTATTCCGACTTCACAGGTCTGGATGCGCTGTACAGCTATCTGCTGAAAAGCAGCACGCTGATCCGGTCGGCCGTCGACAAGCGCTTGCGGCCGTTGAAGTCGAGGACGTTCGCCGTCATTATCGACGGTCGGGAGGACGAGCGCTTGACGGACAAGCTGCGTCAGTCCGCATTAGTCCGTGAGCTGATTTACCAGAAGGGCATGGCGAACTTCACTTTCGCCCGTGTTATCGGTGTGAATCGGGATGGCACTACCTACATCTACCCGCTTCGGAACCTCGACGTGGTGAACCGTGCGGTTCGTCGTATGACCTACGAAATTCAGGACCCGATTCCGGTCAAGTCCCATGTGAACTTGTTCTGGATGCAAAGCTCGTTCCATACGGAAGACACGTTAGGTCTGTTGGAGCCGGTAGCCCGTGACTACATCAACATGCAGAATGCCCAGAACAACTGGCAGACTGCATCCCAGTTCTTGGCTTATCAGCAGATGATTATGTATTTCGAGAACGGGGACGAGGAAATGGAGCGGGCAGCGACCGAGGCGGCTCAGAACGTAGGTCTCGGCAAAGTCATCGTATCCGGCAAGTCGACCGACGAGGTGACGGGCAAGATCACCAAAGACTTGGAGCTGGAAAACGTCTACGGGGGCGCGTCGGCCGATACGTTCCGTATCTTCAAAGAGAACATCGAGCAGCTGCGGGGGTCGATCATGCAGCTCATTTTGGGCTCATCCCTGCTTGGTATGTCGGAGAAAAACACCAATTCGGAGCGTCTGGTTCGTGCTCACCTCAAACTGTTCCGAGACATTACCGAGAGCGACGCGATCGATGTTCAGGACTGGTTCAATATTCCGGAGAACCGGACGAAGCTGTCGTACCTGCTGAACGAGCCCGCGTTGGAGCGTGCGGAGTTCAGAGTGAAGCCGTCGAACTATGTCGACATCGGCGATGTGGACGTATACACGAAGATGTTGAAAGACTTGGGGTTGAAGCCTACTGCTTCGTATGTCGAGAAAGTAGGGCTCAGCTCCGAAGATGTGATTATCGATGAAGTCGTTGAGAACACTGGCGAGGGAGGCAAAGGAGCTGAACCGGTACCTCAGAACAGGAATGCCAAAAGAGGTATCGCAGGCATGGCTGTGGACTTCGCAAAACGCATTCTTAACCGGCACAAATCCGGCGACGGGCCAACGATGGCCTGATCGAATGGGTTTGATCCGAGACAACCGCGGGCAGTACTTCGGGAACGTCGAATCGAGGTTGTCATACGGAAAGCTGCATCGGACGGGCCGGTTGTTGAGAGGTTTGCGGGTCCGGCGAGACGTGTTCGGGAACATGGTGCGGGTTATGCTCTACAACCGAGTGAGCTACGCCGCGGAGCATGAGTTGGGCATGCAGACCGGTAAATCGACGGTGTTGAAGCGGCCGATGATACATAATGCGAGCAGCGTCAAGCTCGGAGGGCGGGTAGCTCCGCGGCCCTTTATGACGCCGAGCCCGAAGATATTGCAGGCGCCGTATCGGTTGACGACGGCGAAGATTAAAGAATTTGGATGGAGCATGTAGGCTATGGTAGGGTATCTGAGTGAAGCGATAGCAGAGGCGATTCGTACATGGCCGGCGTTGAAGGACATGAACGTCGTTCCTATTCGGGCCACCGGTGGTACGACGGTTCTTGAAAACACGCCGCTGCCGGCTGTCGCAGTACATGTCTCAGGACACGACGGCCGTGGGAACACGTTTTTCGGAGGCGGCATCCGGTTGTATTTCGACGTGGAGCTGTACTACATGCTGCCGATTACGAACTACACGTTTTCGAGAGACGGCGGCCACCAAGCTCAGATGCTCGATCTGTCCGAAGAGGTGATACGCTGCATGGAGCAAAGCAGTGTTTTCGACAATATCCGGCATGAACATGACCTTGTGCTGCAATTCGACCGGATGGACACGGAAACCACCTATGGTACGCAGGGCTCGACGTCGGTAGTCGTCGACCTCCACAAGATAGTTTACAACGGCTCAGTTGCTTTCGATCCGAAGGACACCCGATTCAGCTGGGCTACGGTGAACGATGTAAGTGTAATGCCAGATTATAAGAGAAAATGAGAATTTCGAAGAGAAAACAGATGTTGACGACTGGGGTCGTCGACTTGAACAACAACCAGATCGATGTAGATGCTATCGACTGGTCGATGTTCGACCGTAACCCCGTCCTTCGATACGACCGTAAAAACGAAGGCCACAAGGGTGTCGTCATCGGAAAAGTGATCGAGCGCGAGCGGGTCGGCAACGGGTTCGCTGGACGGCTGGTGTTCATGGAGCGTTTCGAAGACGCGGACATCGCTTTCGAAAAGTACGATCAAGGCGTCCTGACCTATGTTTCGATCGGTGGGTACGGTCTCGGTCAGGAGAACGAGGACGGCGTATTCGTCTGCGAGAAGTATGTGCCGCGTGAAGTGTCGCTTGTCGCCTTCCCTGCGAACATGGAGTGCCATCCGATTAACGAGAGCGAGGTGACGGCTTCGGAGAAGCGGGTCATCGATCAGCTCAAAGTAACCGGATCGGAGGTTCGCTACCTCTCGATGTCTACTGGTATGCCCTACGACACGTATATGGGGCAGATCGAGGCAGCAGCCGAGGGTGGAGGCGAACCCGTCGAGGCAGCAGCCGAGGGCGAAGGCGAACCCGTCGAGGCAGCAGCCGAGGGTGAAGGCGAGAACATCGAGGCATCTCAGGGGCGCCGCGCAATGCCGGCAGGTATGGCGTGGCATGAACACAATATCAAACCACAATCAACAATTTCAACGATGAACAAAACGTACAAAGAACTGATCTGTGACCATGAGTTCCAGAATCGGTTGGAGGCGGTGAATGCGGCGTTCCGTAGTGGGGGCACCGTTATGGACAACACGCCGGAGAACGTCGAGACGATGCAGATTCTTGCTTCGTCCATGCTTGCTGACGAGCGTATGGTCGTTTTGGCCAGCGCTTGCAACTTCACGAACGGAGTGACGCATGAGCGCAAAAACGGTCTGCGTATGCTCGTAGAGTGCGCGGCCGGTGGTGCGGCTGCGGCTACGCTGACCGCGGCCGATCTGGGCGTCATCAAATGGATGTCGCTGTTCTTGGAGAAGCTGCTCCCGAACAACACGTTCATGCGTTCGATCCGCTTCGTGCCCATGTCGGATCGTGAAGGCGCGATCTACATCGAGAGCGGAATCAATCCGGCGACGTACACTGGTGCGGTAACTCCGGTTAACGCGCCGAAGTACTTCTACGACGACGTGAAGCGGACGATCGCGCGTCAAGTGTTCTCGATCCAGCCGATCACGTTCCAGAACGCCGACATGGCTATTTTGGCCTACGACAAGCAGACGTGGGGTTGGACGACTGCGATGGATTCGCTGATGTCGGATGTTTGCACCTACATTTTGCAGGTGATTGCCAACACGGCCGGCATTTCGAAAATCCCCACCACCGGATCGTCGTTCTCGTCGAGCGGCCTCTTTCCGATCGAGGCTCCGAGCTCAGCAGTCACGATCAAAGGTGTGGTCGCCGACGACATCATCATGACGGAGGGCGCCTTCCTGTTGCAGAACTACGCGCTGAACAACCGCAAGGTCGAAATTGTCCTTCCGGCTAACCTCTACACGAAGCTGGCCACCGATCCGACGTTCAAGACCTTGCTGACGCCTCGCCTCTCTGGTTCGGTCGGCAGCGGCTTCGAGTATTCGGGCTCGCGCATCACGGCTCGTAACCCCGTGGCTCGCTACAACCTCACCTCGGCGGCCGCAGAGCTCGATCCGGCGATGTACGCCGACGGCACGGTGTCCAACGACGGCAAGATCACCGACGTATCGCCCGCATCGACCACTGAGAAGCATGTCGGAGCTGGTGTGGCCTTCGTCGAGGGCGAGGTCATTGCCGGTGTTGGTACGATCGATGTTATCGTAATGCCCGATCCGCAGAACTACGGATACACGATGTCTGGCTGGATGTCGACCGGTGCGACGGTAGCTCGTTCGAACGGTGTAGGCGCTGCGCTCATCGTTCCTACCGAGGGAGCAGGCGCGTAGTGTAACGTTATGACCGTGGAGGTGGGGAGGGAAGACACCTTCACGGTCATAATAAACAAAACAAGATGAAGACGAAGTTTAATAAACAACAGATTCAGCAGATCGCAATGCAGCTTTCCGTCTACAAGAAGCTGTACGTGACGACCGAGGGTATGATGTTCCGTACCCGCGATTCGGTCGAAGCAGCGATCCGTGTCAAGAACATGATTATCGACGATGCGTCGAAGTTCGTGGGGTATATCGAAATGACGGCCGACATGGTTTCGATCGACCGTCTGCGGGCATACGGCCGCGACACCGCAGAGTTCGATCGTCTGTTCGAAGTTGCGATCGTACCGCGCCAGAAGGTTCTCGAAGAGACGACGGTGCGGAAGGTTGCGAAGGCCCCCGCTGTCGACGAACAGACAGTGGACAACATCGCCGAAGCACTCGGTGCGTCGGAGGATGAACCTAAGAAGTCGAACAGAAAGAAAAAGTAATGCCTTATGGCAAGAACAGGAATTAATATCAACATCTCCAATACGGTATTGGCCCCTCCTGCATCGGTCAATTCCAACTCGATGCTGATCGTCGTCGGTGCGAAGGCAACATCTGCTGGCTCCGGTACGGTCGCTTTCGAGCTGGGCATGCCGTATAAGCTGACCTCGGCCAACGATTTGGCCAACTACGGGATCACGGAGGCGAACAACAAGGACTTGTACGAGCAGGTCAACGACTTCTACCAGCCGAAGGCCTACGTGAACAACTCCGGTACGATACTGTGGATTGTCGGTCTGGCGGACTACACCAGCAAGATCAAAGATATGCTGCCCTTGTGGGTGAAGTACACCACGGTGGGCGGCAACGAGTATCGGCCGCGTCAGATTCTCATCTCGAACGACCCGACGAAGATGACGTCGGCGCCGGACGTGACCGAACTCCAAGCCGCGGTTATGGAAATGTACGCGCAAGCGTTCTCCACGTGCATCATCACGGACGTCGGCGTTATCACCGGCGGTATCTCCGAGTTGGAGGATCTGTCCACGAAAGCGTCAGGTATGGTGGGCGTCGTGACGTTCACCAAGCGTCAGGGCAGTCGTGCGGCCGTCGGGGCTGTCGGCGGTTGGGTCTCGACGCTTTCGGTAGGTACGTCGATGGGCGACGGGTCGTTGTCGGCATTCGGCACCGATCTGTTTTTCATAGACGGAACGGTAAGTGGCTCGAAGGTTACTTGGGCCAACTCTCCTTGCGCTTCGGCGTCCCAGGCGACGATCGACGCTCTGTCGGACAAGCAGTATATCTTCCCGATCTCGCGGCCGCCCGAGAACGGTTTGTGGATCAACGACGGCTCTACGGCCGAAGATTCCAGCACGGCTTTGTGTACGATCGAAGCTGCGCGTACTATCGCGTCCGTCGTCGATGATCTGCGTGCATTCTTTAACAAGTACCTTAATACGAAAATCCCGACTTCGAAGTCTGGGGACATCCAGTCGACGTTCAAGCAAGTTATGCTCGATGCAGCGCGTGCATCGGTCATCCAGCCGTACATCGACAGCGGGGACATCTCCGACGCGACGATCCAGATCGCCGCAAAGAACAACGACATGCAGGGTACTCGTACTTTGGAGGTTACGTTGGGAATCCAGCAGGCGATCACTCTCCGCTGGGTAGAAGGTTTCGTTTTCTATGTAAAAAGCGTAGAGTAGTATGGCACAGAAAGTTATTGCGGCAAGAGACTTTGAGCTCTACCTTACGTTCAACGCAATCGGTACGCCGATCAAGATCGGCACCGGTGCGAATTTCAGTTCTGTAATCTCCGGTCAGACCGACGACATCGGCGCGTTCTCTACGGACGAGCCGATCGGGACGGACAACGGAGGAAACACCTACGATATTTCGTTCTCTATTCAGACGGCCGAGTGGATCACGATCATGGATGCGGTCAGAGCGGCTACCGCGGCTACTGACCATCCGATCGTGCATATTCGGGACATCGTGGAGAGCTTGACGATCACGGCGGTTTGGAACAAACGCAACGATGTTCCGGCCACGTCGACGACCAAGACCTTCACCAGTTGTACCGGTGTTGAAGAGAGTGATGATGTTGAACGGCGTGGTACGGAAACCCTGCAATCGCTCCGTTTCCGCGCCCGAGGCATAGCGGTTGCCACGACGCTGTTGTAGAGCGCGAGTATCTGGTTCATGGGGTTTGATCGCCCCATGAACCGCTAACCAAAAACAAAACAGGTATGGGAAAAGAGTTGGTATTGCGTAAAGTTACGCTTAAAAATGTTCTCACACCCACGGGTGAGCGGGACATCGAGGTTCAAGTAGTGCCGTTCGACCGGCGCAAAGACGAGCATACGGATTTTGCGTATGCCTACATCGACATGCTGGGGCGCATGCCTTCCGAGTTTCGGAACATGTCGGATGCGTCGAAAGCCTATGTTCGTCAGTTCATGGTGCATAAAGCTGAGGACGAGAAAAATCCGGAATCGGACTTCGCGTGTGTTCTGTCGGACACCCGAGCAGCTCGAACGCTTCTGAACACTGACGAGACCCAGCAGGAGTTCCACGCTTTTTTCGAGAACGCCTAACATATCCGATACGTGATATTTTAGGCGTAGAGGAATCGAAGCAGGAAGACGCTAAACGTATCGTTCAGAATCATCTGATTCTCAAAAGAGCGCAGCAGGAGGACCCTTTGTTCCTTCGACGGGTTTTCGTAGCGCACTACTGCAACATTCCGTTCCACTTGCTGATGGATCATACGCTGTACCCTCGAACGCTGATCGAAGAGCTCTTCGCGGCATCGATGTACTGGTGCAGAAACTGCGAGTTAGCTCCTTACCAACAGGACAACTTTGACGACAAGTTAATCGACGATCTGGAAAATGGCAGGTTACAATATTGTTTTGAATCTGGGCGGTAACGCCGTATCGAACTCTGAGCGTCTGGCGACCAATCTGGCCGCTGCGGCAGCCAACGCGACTACGTTGGCCTCGGCGCTTCGCTCTGTCGGTGCGGCGTATCGCAGCATCCCGAATCGTCGGTTCACAGTTCCTTCGGCACCGCGGCAGAGCCGGCCCTACGCTCGGCCGCTGCGGACGGCGTCCCGTCCCGCGCCGGCGCGTCCGTATGCTCAGGGGGCGCCTTACACGCGCCACCGGTCGACACGCATAGCGTCATGGGGGTATGGGTTCAGCCTCGGAGGCTTCAACGCCCGCTTGTCATCGGTGTTGCAGCCTGATGAAAACGGCATGTTGTTTGGTATGAGCGCCGGCCGCCTGATGCGGGGTGTCAATGTCGCGGGGATCGCTGGAAACATCATGACATCGATCGGGCGGGCGTTGTTCAAAGCCACTAAGATGGCAACGTTCTCCGGCCCGATGATCGCCGGAGGGGTTATGACTGCGGCGCTCCGTGTCTTGCAGTCCGACTGGTTCGCCGAGGGCGCGAAGCTGATCTCACGTCGGCGCCAGACCAGGGAAGGTATGGGGCCTCAGTACGAACAGACGCTTCGGAACGCAGACATCATATCGGCGGCCTATGGCTTAGACCGATCCACGACGCTGAGTAGTATCAACGTTCTGGCAGGCTTAGGCGTCGGAGCGAATAACCGCAAGATCACACTGGGCGAGGCCACGGGCCTCACGAAGGTCGGTGGCCTGATCGCTCAGCATGCCGGTGTTTCGTTCGAGCGAGTCATGACCAATATTCAGCAGCTGCTGGTCACGACGGCGCCCAACATGCGAGACATCCGAGAGCTGTTGAACCAGGCTCCGATCTTAGGTAAGTACGCCTTGAAGGAAATGGAAGAGCAGGGGCTCAAAGGCGTCGACGTTCGTACCTACCTCAAAGATCAGGGTGCGCTGCTCTCTGTGTTGAAGCGCTACGAGTTGTCGAATGCGTCGAACGCTGGTATGCGGGCCCGAGGCATGATTAACATGGCCAGTCAGGACGCTGCGGCGTTGATCGCGTCGAATAATCCATTTTGGTCCTATATCGGCAACGCCGGTTCCGGTATGATAAAGGCCTTAGCGACCTCTGCGAACAAGTTCATGTCGATGCTCGTCAATAACCGGAGCTTCCTCAACATGGTCAAGTCGTTGGAAATGACGATCGACAAGATGGGCGACAAAGGCACCACGCTGGTCGATAAGCTCATAACGCTGGTCGATCGGATCGCTGCCTATTTTAAGATCGAGCTTGTCGATAATAAGGCCGTGAAAGAAGCGGTCGATAGGGAGCAGGCGGTTCGTATGGCTATGGGCAGTTCTCAGATTCGTGAGCGGTTATATCAGGGCTGGCTCAAAAACGGGAACTATACCAGCAAAACCGAGGCCGGTCGGCGGGAAGAGTTCGGTATGCTCTACGAGCAGCTCACCGAGCAGGCTGTGCATAATCCGAGGATACTGGCTCTCGTAAAGGCCAGCAACGATCTGCAAAGCATAGAAAGTCTTCCGTGGGGTGCGCGTGTTGCAAGCAAGACGCTGTCGGCTTTGCAGCCGTTTGATCCCGTTGCGGGAACTGCATCCGATCTGTTCTTGTCGAATTTGTCGGCAAAGAATAAGGCCAAAATCTATCGTGCTCAGCATGAAGCACTCAATGCTCGGGACAGCACATTCCGGTATTTGCCGTATGCAGACACGCTGCCAAGCGACATGACAGCTCCATTGTCGGCGTCGAGTATGCTCACGGTCGGGATAAATGAAATCGTGAAGGAGCTGCTTTCGAGCATGGCGCAGCTTATGTCTGTCGAAGGTTTCGATCCGAGCAAGTTCAATCTTGGCTCGGCCGCCGGAGGTAAGGACCTGACCGGTTTTAACCGAGATCGGCGGGCGCTGGAAATTCACTTCCACGACAAGCTGGTCGAATGGAATAGCACGATCAAGACCGACGACCCGCAGCAGGTCGTAAACGAGGTAGCCGATACGATGGACCAGTTGGTCGCAGCGGCTATCCAGCAAGCACTCTTAGGTTCCACTGATAAAATGGCGACACGGTTCTAATGGCAATCGATCTTAACATAGGTGCGCAAGGCATCGCAGCCGATACGCTGCGGCGGGCAGAGAGCGTCGTAGGCGAGCCCGTTACACTGGCTTTGTCTAAGGCATGGATCGGCATCTCGACGGTCGCGCCGGCGCGGACCAATGACGACGCGCTGTTCTCGCTGCCCTCATGGGTGAAGACCGAGGACGATGCGGTCAAGGCGCGGACCGTCTCTGTCGAGACCGAGAAGATCGACCGGTACGACAGCACGAAGTTGTATTCGCTGCAAATCGGCGATTACTTCATGCCGGTGTCGCAAACCTTCGATCTGAGTGCGTCGAAAAAGCTGAACTTCTCGGATTTGGTCGACGGTCCGACGATCATCCAGCAGACCAGGAAGCAGTCCAAGACGATCAACTGTACACTGCGCCTGACGCTCCGTGACAACCAGCCGAACCTGAGCATCGTTCAGGCAGAGCGTGCCCAGGAGGCGGAGAACGCGATGTTCATGCTGGCGCAGTTCCTCCAAGAGTTCTACGAGCAGGACACCGTGCTGGCTATTTCGAATCAGACGATCAACGAGGTCTTCGGGGTGAGCCACGTGATGATAACCGACTACAAGTTCACGCCCCGAACAGGTATGGGTACCTTCATGTTCGAGTTCAAGCTAACCGAGGTGCTCTACGGTGAGAATGTGGTAACGTTTAATTTAACGACGCTCGACGCAGACCTGCCGAGTGAGGGATAGGATGGACACGAACCTGATGATATGTCAGAACGAGGTATTCATCGAGGGTGAATCCGTCGGGCAGTTCGAGAGTTTCGAGCTGCAAAGCGATGCGTTCACGTTCGGCGATTCGGCTGTGCTGACGATCCCGCTGTACGCTATCGGGGTTGGTCAGAGCGGGCCGGCCAAGAGCCGTATTCGCTCCGTGTTCAAAAATACGCGGATTCGTCCGACGGCTAAGGTCGAGGTGTATGTCTGGTACAAAGGACAACCCCGCCTTCGGGTCTTTTTGGGATGGATCGAGCATGTCGGCGAGGGCTTCCCGACGAAGCTGTACCTTCGGGACAATACGTTCATCCTTCGCTTCGGCTCCATTACGAAGGCATGGGACGGCTCGGCGACGGTGCAGTCGATCATCAAGGACTGCATCCCGATCGCGCAAGAGGCGTTCAAGCAGGAGCGCCAGAAGCAGGGCTTCACGGGGGAGGTGCCTCAGCTGACCTACTCGACGAACAAAACGAACGTGCAGGCCATCACCACGTCGCTGTCGTTCCGCAACTGGGGCGGCCGCAGCCCTTACGACACATTGCAAAAGCTCATGCAGCTGCTCGTGCTTTACGGAGGTGTGTCGGACGAGTACAATGTCTACATCGGTACGGGGCGACGGGACAACACGCGGCCGATCGAATCGTTCTCGACGAAGTACAACGTGTTCAGCCGAGACATCGTGCCGGTCGACGGCCGGTTCGTGAACTACGACGTGAAAGTCACCGGCATATTGTCTAACGGGAAGCAGTACACGGCCACGGGCGGCTACCGGACCTCTGCGAGCAAGTCGTCGAAGAGCAAGTTCGATAAAACTTACGGCGAGCCGGTACGGACCTTCTGCCCGCTGCAAACCGTCGACGGGATACAGAAGTTCGCAGACCAGATGTTGGAGAAGCTCAGGGGGTTTCGTAACCGTGGTACGATCGTGGCGCCGCTGTATCCGAAAGTCCAAGTGCTCGATCAGATACATTATACGGATACGATCTTCCCTGAGCTTGGCCAAGAGCGGCTGTACTACATCATGCGCTACCGCCTGGCGTGTGGTGTGAACGGGTACTTCCAGCACCTGACCGTAACGGATCAACAGTACTTGATATGATCGACCTTACCCACATACGGAGCATCGGCGAAGAGTACGGTGAGCAGGTCGGGGGCATCCTCTCGTCGCTGCGGATCAAATGCGCGACGGTGGTCTCGGTCGACGAAGAGAACGCCTATGTTCAGATATTTGCCGACACGACGCCGCTGCCGGTGCCGCTGAGCTTCCTGAACTCCGAGGATGCGGACCGGCGGATCGTGCCCACCGTGGGGTCGATGCTGGCCTTAGGTATGTTGAACGGCGACGACAACCGACCGATCATCCTCGCGTGCGAGCAGATCGACCGGTTCGAGTTCCGCCGCAACAAGATAGCGATCCATGCATCGGTCGACCCTGACGACGAGACCAAAGATGAGGTGACGGTCACGGTCGGTAATTCGTCTTTGCGCATCGCTCAGGACGTGATCGAGTTCAACGGTGCGCAGAACAAAGGTCTCGTGCTGTACGAGCCGCTCCGCGAGAGCTTGTTGAAGATCAACCAGTTCTTAGAAGCGATGAACTCGGTGATCTCCGGATCGCCGATCGCGGAGGCGGGGAACGGCAGTCCGTCGGCGTTCCAGACGGCGCTGCGGTCAGCTCTCTCGGGGCGGTCGCTGGACCAATACGACAACATAGCAAACGAAAAGATACTGCAATGACGGGTTTGAAATACGACTTCGACATAGAGGATTTGGTTGTCTCTTCGACGGGTTCGTTCGCTGCGGCCGTCACGGACAACCAGAACGTCGCCTTGATCGCGGTATCGCAGATATGCCGCCTGACCGTGCCGTCGCTCGGTGCCGCGATCGGCCGCCGCCTGATGAACCGCTCCGTGAAGAGCGTGCAGCCGGTGCTGACCTCGGCGTCGAAGATGGCGCAGAAGGACGGTGCGAAAAACGCAAAGGTGACGATAGTCGACCAACACTTAGAATTCTCCGGTGAGTATGAAGATTGAACCCAATACTACGATCGTAGACGTCTCGTTGAACCTATCCGGCTCGATTACGGGCATACCTGCTGCATTGGATCAACTCCCCGTAGGCGACCGGATAGGCTTCGACGACTTGCCCGACCTCGGCGAGGACGTCGAAGACATCGGGCAGACGTGGACGCCCGATCTGGTGGGCCGGCAGCTCGACATCGAGTTACCGCTGTACGACACGCTGGGTCAGGAGAAGCAGCCGTACAGCACAGACCTTGTGAAGATGAAGTCTGTCGTCACCGACGGTGAAGGGTGGGTGCAGCTGATAACCAAGGGCCGTCCGTTCTCGTCGCTCAAAGCAGGCGAGAAGGTCGACTTGCCGCATCTGACGCTCCTAGGCGGAGGCGACAACATGCGTTTTGCCGGAGAGGTCGGCAGAGTATACGGGATCGGCTTCTCGCGAAACAAAAACGACACTTTCATCAACGCTATACTGTCTTTCGTCTACGTCGTCTCGTCGGAGGACGGCGACGGCACGCTCCTGATGAACCTGGGGGGCAATGTCATTCCCGTTTTCTCACATGTCACAGAGAACGGGGTGACGCGGCTCGTCAAGTGGTTCGAAGCAATGTATCTGATGTTTCCGGACTTCTACGTCGTCTTCGACACAACGGGGGCTGTCGAGCCGCCGGCGCCTGCCGAGGCGGGGAAGTGGAGCTTCGACAATCTGCTCATCGACAACTTAGAGACGACCGTTCTGGACGAAAACTGGCAAAGCGCGCCTGTCGACTTCGACGCGCCGTCGTGGAATGACTTGTACGAGTCCCTGATCCTGTCGACACGGCTCAGCGTCGATCTGAAAGGCACGTTCAACGAGCGTCATATAATCCAGCCGACACAAGGTATGAAGGGTATGCGTTTCCGGCCCGTTTACGACGAAACCAAATAAGCTATGCGTTACTTCACACTCAAAGAGCTTACACACTCCGATACGGCTCTCCGACTGGGCCTCGACAACACACCTGGCGTGACCGCGTCCGACAACCTGATCTACCTCGTGGAGAAGCTGCTGGACCCGATCCGAGAGAGGTACGGGGCCCCGATCATCGTCACCTCGGGCTACCGAAGCCCCGCGGTGAACGAGGCCGTGGGCGGCGTGGCTACGTCGCAGCATCTGCGCGGCGAGGCGGCCGACATCAGCGCCGGCGCCGTCACGCTGAACAAGCAGCTCTTCGAACTGATCCGTACCTCGGGTTTGGAGTTCGACCAGCTGATCGACGAGAAAAATTACCAATGGGTTCACGTATCGCTTACCTCCCGTGGTACGAACCGTAACCAAGTATTACACTTATGAGCGCAGTCGACACTATCCAAAAGGCATTGAAGCTCCTGATCCCGTCGCTCGACTACACGGACGCATCGATCGAGAAAAAGATCATCGACGTGGTAGGCAGCTATGCCGACACTGAGGCTATCGAGCGGCAAAATACGCTCGCTACGATCCAGACGGCCTTAGCGCAGCAGAAGGTCACGGGCATCGAGTACTACCGCCGCCGCGCTGTCGCGTACCAAGAGGGCGACGAGCTCCTGATCGATCCGGTAAGTCAGGCGGGCTACTACGCCACGGTAGACGAGGAGGCGCAGATCATCAAGCAGGCTTACATCGTCGGGCTGTACCCGCAGCACACGCTGCTCGTGAACGTCATCGGCGACGACGGTCACTTAGCGGCGCTAAGTGAATCGCAGCTTGCGTCTTTCAAGACGTACTTCACGGCGTACCAGCCCATCGGTCTCGACCTCAACATTCTGTCGCTGCCGGTAGCTCAGATCACGGACCCAGGTATCGTGATCTACGTCAGCAAAGGTACGGACGCCGCGGAGGCTGTCGCTACGATCCAACAGAACCTCACGGCTCACGAACAAGTGCTTCGTAAGAACAACGTCGTATCGCTGACTGAAATCGAGGACGTCATACAACAGTTCTCGCAGGTGCAGGCGATAGGGTTCTCGAACATCGTAGCGACCGAAACAGACCTGTCGGGCAAGCAGGTTACGGTGGAGCCTGTGAACGGGATATTCAATCTTACGAACGGAGCTTTCACCTTCGCTACGCAGCTCACGACGTCGAACATTAAAGTGCTGGGGTGATGTTCCGCTATATAGACATGCCGAAGCTGGTCGCGTACTACCTGCGCGAGTTCTCGTACCGGAGGGACGGCACGACGTCTACTCTGTACCAGTTCGTGTTCAGCTTATGCCTGCCATTCGTGTCCAAGCAATTCCGCTCGGCGCGTCTGGCGGCATTGGCCATTGCCGAGTGTACGAACAGCGCAGACCAGATCAAGCGGCTGTTCGACAAGCTGATGGGTGGCGACGCGAAGCTCACGATCCTGTCGCATAACAACGACTTCCAGCTCTCGTGGGACGGCACGGGGGCGGAGCCACTGTTCCCGTTCAGTTACGATATGAAGTATTGGCCGAGCCTGGCGTCGCTATCGTTTTCCTCTGGCAATCAATTCGCCGATAATTACTCTGACAGAACCGTTGCAACACATAACATCCCTGCTGCAAATGGATTCTCTGCGTCGTATGAGAAATTCGTCTTTCCAAAAAACGCAACCGCTACTTTAAGCCTGTACTCGATTTGGATCAACACTGTCAATAACAACGCGAATCATAAGCTACTGCCCAAGTCGGATTACTACTGCACCTTCGAATACACATCTCCCGTAGACTTGACATGGAGTGGTACGACATTGCCGGCAACGTCGACGCCGAAACGAATGACTGTTCTCTGCAAAAACTCTGCTTCGCTGACTGGCCCAAACGTACCTAACGGTGAGTTCTGCTTTTGCACGCTCGGTTTCCAAGTTGCGTACACCGACGATCCGCAAGTACCTTACTCACCGTCGCCTAACTTGGTCGACTTGACGGTAACGATCCGGAGCATCTACGACGACGCGAAGTTCGAGAGCGTGAAGCAGACGGCCGCGGCCTATTTGCAGCTTCTGATACCGTTCTACATCCAAACCAATATCAACTACAAAAAAGCATAGCAGCATGGCAAATTTCCTTACACTCAACTCGGCGAACCCCGCGCTTAAACGCCCGCTGCGGGTATCCGATTTGCAGAACATCTACGACGCGATCAAAGCCGTCGTCCCGCAGTCCAGCCTCACACCTAAAATTCTCTGGGGTATGAGCCCCGATGACGACGGCTTCATCCAAGCCGGTGCCGTGTCCTTCAAAGGTGAGGTGTACACATGGGACCCCGTAGCGCAGAACGATCAGCTTCAAATCGGGGATGCGATCTACGCTGCGAAAATTGCCTCGGGCGACGTCCGAACGATGGAGGGAGGTACGCGGCAGGAGTTTTCCTACAAAAACATCCTTACCTCAAAAGCTTCCGGAGAACAGCTCTCCGGAAACGTGTCGTTCGAAGACATCACGGAGTGGCAGATGCCGTACATTCCGGCTTTGGGGATCACTAATGATATGATCGCGCCCAACACCATTACGAACAGTGAAATCGCGCATGGCACGATCTCTCAGATCACCTTATCGAAGGAACTCGCACCTTGTAAGCTGCTCCAGACCCGCCAGCTCAACATTACTGCGGAAATAACGAATATAGGCCTCGATGCTATTTGCAAATGGCAGAACACCGGATATTGGAGGTCTTCGATGCTTATGGTCGCAACGGCGCTCAACCGAGCACCTACGATCAACATCGTCGGTGCTTTCGAAGGCAACATAGCTCCGAATGAAGTTAAAGTCATAATTCACTCGGCAGGGCTTCCCACGACGGGCGCAACGATCGGCTTCGTCAGCTACCGGCCTCAAAGAACCACCGATTCTGACCAGACACGCAAAGTCACGAAGACAGTGACGTTCACTAAGCCTAACAACGAGTCAGTTGTAGCAACTTTCTCCAAGACCGACCCACCGATCACTCCGTCGGGTCGGTCGATAGCATTGTACACACTCACCTCTCTCGTCACCTTTTTAGCTGAATAGTATGAAACCGTTTTTCATTTACAGTCGCTACCTCCCGTTCGGGAAGTTCGACTACCTGACCTTCCTCGTCTGGGTCATCATCAAGAAGCAGTACAATCCGGCGACCGGCGTCTGGGAGCGCCCCGTCATGTCCGACTGGGCTGTGAGGCATGAGACATGGCATGTATGGCAGCAGTGCTGCCTGTTCGTGTTAGGTGTGGTTTGCGCGATAGCCTCCGCCGCGACGTTCGCATTGGCCGGTGTCTCGATCCCGTGGTGGGTATGGGTGACACCTGTCGTAGTGCCGTATGCCGTTTATGCCGTCTGCTGGTTCGTGGAGCTTCTGCTCCCGCCCTACGATAGCGCATACCGTGACGTCTGCTTCGAGAGCGAGGCGCAGTACCATGAGTACGACGAGAACCCGCAATACTGCCCGTTCTCGTTCCTGCGGTTCATACCGAATAAGGATTGGAGGGCGCTGGGCCGAGAACGGTTCAAGAAGCAGTGAATACGTGGGGCTTTGAAAACCCCTCGTATTCATTTATCGTTTCGAAAATCCGAAGCGCCACCTGCGGGACTATGGCATTGCCGTAGGCTTTGATCGACTCCCTGCGCCACGCCGGAAAGGTAATTCCGTCCAGTCCAGCCGGCCCACGCCGCCGCCAGATCGAAGCCGCCGATGCCGCTGAATAGAGAACCGTGCGTCATTAGTACTCCACCGCTGCCCTGCGATCGATGAAGAAATGAATACCCGGTGCGTATTCGTTCCACCTGTCATCATCGAAATCCGGAACTTCGACTGTGGCACCGACGGTGTAGACGAAGTTTTTGTCACGGTCGGAACGAACGGCATCCACAGTTGCCCTGGTGCCGTCCATGTTCTGAATCTCCATGACGTATGCTTTATCGCAACGGCATTTGTGTTCCGTTGCCGAACTGCGCCGTGCATCTTCCGGAATTCGTAATTTTACGATATGCCCAGAGGCTTTTTTCCAACCGATGAAACTACCCTCGGTCGGGCATGATAGATAACATCCTTTGGCATCGCACAGGTTGGTACCGCGCAGGTCGGCATCGTACAGGATGGCACCGCGCAGGTCGGCGCCGTACAGGTCGGCACAGCGCAGGTCGGCATCGCGCAGGTCGGCATCGCGCAGGTCGGTACCGCGCAGGTCGGCATCGCATCTAATAGCTTCCAAAACCGCTTCGGTGATTGTGTTTCCCTTTTTCGTGTATTCAAATACGACCGAGCCCGTCCAACGGTTGCGGATTTTAATCGATTTCATTGACCCCATTATAGTAAATTTGCTTATTCGAATTCACGTATTGCTCTCTCGATAAATGCTCAAATCCATCCAGCTGGGGTGTTCCAGCTCTCGGAAGTCGCAGGCCCATATCTTTCCCTTCCAGTACTCGACTGTTCCTGCCTCGTAGTCTTCGATAACGACCTTCAACGTGTACTCGCCGTTACGAATGAACCCGATGTCGCAAGTGTCTAACTTGCGCTGCAATTCGATGCGCACCTGCTCCGGCACTGCGTAGAGGGGTACGAGGACTTCATTTTTCTTTGCCATAACCTATCTGTTCGTTAAACATGTTAGCTTCCGTCTGCTTTTTAAGCAGCACTTTCATAATCCGTTCGTCGATCGTAGCTGCGGCCACCAGATGCAATATGCTCACGGTGTCGCGCTGACCGCGACGATGCAGTCGCTTGTTCAGCTGTGCGTACAGCTCGGCGTCGTAGGTGAGCGAGAACCATACCAGTGCGCAGCCGCCGTCTTGCAGGTTCAGCCCGTGGCCACAGGACTGGGGATGCACCAAACCCATAGGTATGCAGCCTGCGTTCCACTCCTCGATGTCGGCCGCAGTGTCGAGCGTCCGGCTGCGGGGGAATGATGCTTGCAGCTCTGCGAGCTCGCTCCGGAACTGGTACGCGACCAAAATAGGCCGGTCCTGCGCCTCGGCGATGTCTCGCAGCGTTTCGATCTTGGCTCTATGCAGCCGCTGGTACTGCACGCACTGCTCGTCGGTGTAGAGGAACCCCGATGCGAACTGCCGCAATTTGAGACCGAGCGATGCCCGAGAAAAAGCGATCAACGTTCGCTCCTTCCCATCGAAGGCGTCCGTACCAGTCTGTTCTCGGTAAGTCAGCACCGACGAAGCCTCGAAATCTTTGTAGCGCGCCAGAACAGCATCGGGAAGCGCGACAGCGATCGTCTTGTAGAGGATCGGCGGCAGCGCGACGTAGTTGCGTACCACGCATACGATCGGTCGGCAGTCCTGAGCCAGCAGGTGTGTCTTCTGAGGATCGACCTCGTAGACCGAGACCACGCCGTTTACTTGAAACTTCACGCGCTCATACCTGCGGCGGAACTCGGTCAGGCTCCGGCCCAGCGCTGCGCCACCGTCGACTAAGAGGCACTGATGCCACAACCCTTCATACCCGTTATGAATAGGTGTTCCGGTCAGGAGGATGCGATACGGGACTTTGTTGCATATCCGCCGCGCCTGCTTCGACCGGATCGATCGCGGGTGCTTGAACAGCGTGCTCTCGTCCAAGATAACCGCGTCCCAGCAGCCGTGAGGTATCTCCCCGATGCGGGTCACGCTGCATACGCATAGCTTCCGGTCCGATGGCTCCATGAGGAACAGTTTCACGTCCAGAGCCCGCAAGCAGAAGCGGACGTGAAGCGACGACTGGAATTTCTCGGCTTCCTGCACCCAAACCGATTGCGCTACGCGCTTAGGCGCAATGACCAAGACACGCCGCAGCTCGGGCAGCTGCTCCAACGCATGCAGCGTCGCCAGCGTCTTCCCCGCGCCCATCGGAGCGACGATCATTATCCGACGACGGGTAACGATCGCCTGCTCGATGATCCGCTGGGCCTCATTCAGTTCGACGTTCATCCCTCGCGGATGTAGTTAACCGCCCCGTCCAAAAACAGCAGATGATGGCTGAGCTCCGTCGAGAAATCGGTCAGAATGCTCTCTGTCGTCGGGTCGAAATATTCGAGTGCGATGCCGTCGTCGATCAGCCGGACGATCGTCATCACCTCGTTACGGGACAATGCGACAAGTGTCATGTCGGCTGTCGAGTTATCGATCGGCTCACTAGGTTTAATCGGCGATGCTTCGGCGAACTGTGCCCACGTTTGGAGAGGTGCGTGGCCCAGCACGCGCAGCCTCTCGGCTACGGCGTCTATGCCTTTCTGCAATGTCTTATACACGTCGTCCAGCATCAGGTGGATCGAGTAGAAGTGCGGGCCGGCAACCATCCAGTGCCGCGCCTTGATGTTGGTAGCCGATACCTCGGCTGCCGCCAGAATTTCATTCAGCTTTTTCATTTTCAGTAATGTAAGTGCGATAACCCTTATAAAAAATGTCGTAGTAGTTATAAATCCTCGTGTCCAAGACGTAGGTCTCGAACCCTAATTCTTTGAGCCGCCGATGAAAAGCGATCTGCGCCTCGGTGCAGCGCTCACCTGTGGTCTTCGTCTCGACGAAGATCGCACGTCCGCGCAGCATAACGAGGTAGTCAGGTACGCCGCGCTGTGTCAGCGGGTGGTTTTTCATCGCCAGGCCACCTTGTTCGCGTACCGCTTCCCGCATACAGCGAGCGACATAGTGCTCGCTGTACACTGTCTTCTGGTTAACTCCCTTCTTATACATAGTCGTAAGGTATGAAATCCAAAGTTTTCAAATCGATATTTTCCTCGACCCACGGAGTTACGACGGGGCAATTCAGTATACCCCAAGTCTTCAAGAGGCCCTTGATCTCCTTGTTGAAATCGGAACGCTCAGGATCGACGATGATTCGTTCGATAATGGATGCGGATTGGCAAAACGCCATTTCGAACTCATCGAGAGTACGGCAATTCAACGTCCATGTGTAGTCGCCGTGCAGTGCTTCCCTTTGGTATACGGTGAACTCGTCGAACGGTATACCGGATAAATTAAGCGTCATAATCAGGCTCTTTTATATTGAGGTAAGGCCAAATACTTCGTTTTCGTATAGAGTAGACTGTGGGCACCGAGAGTCCGACACGCTCCGCGATCTCCATAACCGTCAGCGAGGTGCGGACAAGAAGCGTTTCGGCCACGATCATTCGAATATGCCGCATCGCATACGGCATAATAAGGTCCCAATACTCCGGATACGGGTAGAACTCGTTCAGCATCTGTACCACCTGCATCATCTCCGGTGTCTTCGGCAGTGGCTTGACCCCGTAGAACGCGGACTTCATGATCTTGTAATCCAGTTCGTCGGGGAACATGTCGATAAGGGTCTCGAAGTCCTGACGCCGACAGAACCGCTGCGTGAACCACGCAAGGTACGGGCGCTGTCCAATCCGAAACATCTGCTCGAAGAGCCACTTCGGACAGCCCGTATGCGCTAAATGCTCATAAATCAAATCTTTTACCATATCTATTCCTCCTTGATGTCGTCTCTTCTTTTCCAACATAGCATAATTCCATATTGTGAGAACCGGCGCTTCTGTGTCGTCATCTCGAACATGCAGGTGCGCCGTATCGCCTCTGCGACTTTCCGGCCGAGCGACGGCGACATATCCTTCCGCTCGTACTCGTAGAACTCACGAGCCACCTCGCTCGTGCAGATATACTTTCGCGGCGTACCTGACCACAGCGCGCGATCGTTGTTCCAATACTGCCGACGCTCGAAAATGCTGCGGTCATCCCAGTCGTTCGGCACCGGCATGTTCAGGTACTCGACCAGTGACCCCTGCTCCGTATCTTCGATCCGGTGCGCCTCACGCAGCTGGTTCACCTCACGCTCGGCCTCGGGCGACAGAACCGGCAACATACCCTCTAAGTAGTAATGCACGGCCTCGGCCCAGTACTGATCCACGAGGTCTAAGAAGGCCTCCGAGTGAATGTCGATGCGGATATGCTTCCGCTGACATACCAGACCCCACCAACGGCGCCCCTCTTCGGCCGGATCGTCCAAGAAGATCATGTCGTTCGACGAGGCGATGAACACGCATTGCCGCTTGTATGTCTTCGTATATTTCAGGTATGCGGCGCGGTACCGGTCCTCGCTCTTGGTGATGAACGCCTTCCGGCCGTTCGTGCTGCGGCTCTGCACACCTCGGAGCTCAGGAATCTCCATGATCCACACACCGCGGAGCTGCTCGTAGGCCTCCTTGCTGCCGTTGAACGTATAGAACGTGTCGCTGCCCCAGAGCTTCGCCATGCGGCGGATGAACTTCGACTTACCTAAGCCTTCCTCCGAAACCAGCACGGGGATGTAGTCCATTTTGGCCGCAGGGATGAACACGCGGCGCACGGCTCCGACGAAAAACTTCATACCTACCTCGCGGGAATAGAGCGTATCCGGTACGCCGAAGCAGTCGATGAAAATCCGCTCCAAGCGCTTCTTGCCGTCCCATTTTAGCGAGTTCAGGTAGTCCCGCACCGGATGAAAGGCATTCCGGCTCTCAACGATGTTCAGCGCATCGTCCAGCACGGCACGGGCGTTAAACCCGTAGGCTTCCTCAAAATAAAGCCGCAGATAGCTCTCGTCCGTATCAGTCATCTCGGCATTCACCTCCAAGTTCTTGCAGTCCTCGCTGTTGGGCCGCACGTCGAAGTTGCGCCAGAAGGGCGGCTTGCGCAAGACCGGCATCTCGGAAAACTGGTCGTATGCGAACACGCCGCGGAGCTTCGGGTCGTAGGTCAGAATGAGCTGCGCGTTCTTTAACGAAGGAAGCAGGTTGCCGTGTTTATCAAGCTCCAACCGCTCGTTAAGGATCGCCTTAGCGTCGTCATCGTCCATCTCGTCGATCGTCGCTCTGTGCGCCGTACCTTCGTCGGGACGAATACCCAGCGATTCGCAGAGCTGAGCCATCGCTGCTTCGCCCTTCTTACCCTCGCCGAACTTGTACAGCCGCACCGCGTCGTATGCGTTGTGGCATCGCCCCAAGTACGGATCGGACGCATGGTTCGAGTAGAGGTATAGATTCTCATAGATCACACCTCCGCCGAACGTCGAGGCGCCGACCAGTGTGTAGCGGCCGTTCTTAGCCGGCTCCCATACCCCCTGCAAATACGTTTCGATAGCCTCACGGATAGGTACGCGCTTGCAGAAAGCTCCGACGATCCCGCGTTTCGTCAACGGGTTTTGCACCATCACTTTCATCGGGACGGAGACGTCCGACAAGTCCCGCCAGTCGTCGGGCCGGTTCAGCAGCTCCGAGACGCATAGCTCCGAACCGGTCTGCGCCTCAAAGAAGTAGTCCGCATCCTTCGGCACCGACGGCAGGAACATGATCCGGTTGAAGTCGAAGGTAGCGACGTCTATCGGCAAATGGAACTGATCGTAGAGCACCCGCATGAGCGCGCCGTACTCATCAGCCACGACGATGCGATCCAGCGGCGCAATGACCCGATAGCGCGGCTTCTCCGGTGTCGAGCTGTGCGTCGAATGAATGAGGTATGAGTGTCCGCTGAGCCACGCACGCAAATCACTCAGAACCTCCGGCGACCCCTCGTCGATGTCCAATGCGATCAGCTGTCGAAAGCTGACCTTCCGTTTTACGGTCATACCGCCGATAAAAAACCCGACGTCCTTGATCTCCGTCTTCTGGGCTTTCGACAACTCGGCGTATTGCTTCATTGTCTCTTCGGTATGAACTACCCTTCTGAACCGATCCACGATCTCCTGCCATTCCCATCGGTATGGTGTCGTCGTCGTGTTCGTCCGCTTCGTCCCTAACGCAACTTCAAAAACCATTTCTTTTTATTTCATGTACCTTGAATCGATAAAACCGTCGCCTTTGGTCAGCAGACCTTCCGCCCAACTCACCGGTGCCGACATTGCACGCAGCAGCACGTCCAATGCCCCCGTGTCCTCCGCACGCACCAGATACCAAAGTTCGTCATGCACCGTGCCGATCAGCTGCATCTCTGGGTGAGAACCCGCAATCGATCGCATGATCTCCGCGAGGACGTCGCGGGCGATCCCCTGTACGATGTTCTCCACCAGCACGCCGTGCCACAACTTCGTCATAACCGGCCCGCCGCCGCGCGAATAGTCCGTATAGAACATGTCGTCGGCCGACTGAGTGTTAACGTTACGGTAGTACAAGAACCGACCCGACGGCAGCTGTATGCACGTCGTCGACCCGTCGTGCCTGAAAACGATCTTCGTGCCCTGCGCTACGATCAACGGGTAGACGCCTGACCGCTGGCAGCGGAGGAAAGCATCGCCGATGGCGTACCACAACTGGCATATCTCGGGGTTCGCGCTGCGCCACCGCTGCACTGTTTCCTGCACTTTCTCCGCACCGCTCTCGGCACAGAACTTAGGTGCGACGCGCTGCAACGCTCCCGCACCGCCGCCGAAGCCCAACCCGAGCTCGGCGCACTTGCCCGTGTACCGGTAGGGGCTCGACTTGTCGACGTGCTCCAACCCGAACATGCGTTCGGCCGAACGGGAGTAAATGTCTTCGCCCGCTGCGAACGCCTGCATCCGCCATTTGCAATTGGCCATCCACGCCGTGATGCGCGCCTCGATCTGCGAGAGGTCCGCACAAACGAACCGGTAGCCGGACGGGGCATAGATGCACAGACGCATGTGCTGGCGCAGGTGGTCATAGCTCTTCACACGCGACAGATCGGTCGACACCTCGTCGGCGATGCGGGCAAAATTTTGGAGTTGCACGCCGCGACTGCTCCACCGTCCGGTATGCGCACCGTACCCAACGAACTCGCCGTGCAGGCGGCCATCCGCACAGATGCGTGTCTGCGCCGTCTTGATCTTAGCGAATGCAGACCCTGTGGCCTCGTCGCGCAGCTCCAACAGCTCGTGCTGTATGTCGCCCCGCTCCTTCTTATTGAGCGACGCAAGCCGCACGCCCTCGCGCTGCAACGCCTCCATTACCTGCTTCGTCGACCTAAGGTTCTCAACTCCGTACTTGTCCGACGCTATCTTACCCGCACGTTCGGCGTACCCGTCGGCCAGCGACTGAACCTGCCGAGCGAACTCGATGTCGAACGGCACGCCGTTGCGGTTCATCTCGAAGGTAAGTCGCATGATCTTACATTCGAACTCCGGCAGCGCCAGCATCTTTTTGTAGCACTCGCGCATGACCGCGACGTCGGTAGCTGCATACGATTCGAAACGGGCCGCCTCAGCGGGGAAATTCTCCATTTCGTTCCATACCACGAGGTCCTTGCGCTTCGGCACCCGCACGGGCTGCGTAAAGAAATACATCTCTTCGGTCGAAGCCTTGCGGTGCGTATGCAGCGCGTCGGCTAAGGCGCTCAACTTACGGGGCCGGCCGAAATACGCCGCCTGGTAGGCCGTATCATGCCACATATTGAACTCCGACGGACAGCCCAGTACGAACTCCGCGATCGCATGGTCGAACTCCGCATTATGCGCGATTTTCAGCACCTCGGGGCTTTGGATCGCTGCGAACACCTCGTCGGGCAGCTCACGCGAGACCCGCACCTGCTCGTCGTCGAACGCATAGGCGATGAGCAACATCTGCGTCGACGCATGCTGCGCATACCGGTATGTCCCGCACGTAGCCAAATCGAGCTCGCTCCGCGTCTCAAAGTCTAAATATAAGATTTTTTTCATACGAAATAACTTTTGTTTCGTGGCATAGCAGGCGATCAAACCTGCTATGCCTTGCGCCTGCCTCAGCGAATGTCAATGGTTAATAATTATGGCCTGCATCGGCGCTCATGCAGTTAGTGCGGCCTATTCGTAGTCCGTAGGCGTGATATAGGAATCGACGTCGGTCGGCATGCCTGCGATGCGCTGGCCCTCCTTCGCACGCATGATCGCATGGACGTTGCATCCGATGCCCTGCGCGACCCGATTGTAGGCCCAGAAGGACACGTTAGCGAAGATGTAGTCGCCGTCGTGGAGCTCCTCATCGGATATATGCTCGACCGCAAGGCCAGGCATAGGTACGCCGTTGAGGATGACACGTTTCTGCAAGTCCGTAACGATCGGCCGGAAGTCGCCGGACTTGCAGTTAAGAATCATGTACCCGCGGAACATGTCCTTGCCGTTCTGCGTGTCGGCCAGCTTGTCGCCGTCGATCAGACAATTGTTTTTCGGGTTGATCGCGTCGGGTGTTTTGCCGGTGAACTTCATGGTTTGCAGCTCACGAAAGGCTTCCATAAAGGCCTCTTCGATCTGTGCGATCTTCTGTTTATCGTCCTTCGGAACGAGAATCCACGCCCCGTACTTCGGCGTACCGTCCGTACCTTTGGGTGCACGCTTTTCGAAAAGTCCTGCGGGGTAAACGATGCGACACGTAGGCGCACCTTTAATCATAAAGTTTTTCATAAAGTTTTAATTAAATGGGTTTATAATGGTTGCAATTTTGCATAACTCATCGATCGCATCGGGGTGCCAACTGTAATAATAGGAGCTTTTATGCAACAAATGGGTCGGTGTCGGACACGGGTTCTGCGGCGTGAAGCCGGCATCGCGGAACAGCTGAATCAGATAATGCACGTTGCAATGGTTCATGAACGACTTTCGACGGTGAAACCCGTCCTTCGCCGGATCATCGAAAAAGACGTCGCCGAAATCCGCCGCACATAGGGTGTTGTTGCATTCTATGTACAAAGCATCGAACGCTCCCGCACGTAGCATCGAAACGATGCGTTCACGCTGCACGATCTCGCGGAAATCCGTGGCATAGAATATCCGCTCCCGTTCGTCCTTCTCGACGATATACCCCACGCACGGGGCATCGTGAACCAAGTCAACCGTGTCTAACCGGTAAACCGAGCCGTTACGATCGAAACGCAGCTCCCTGTCGATCTCACCTACCGGTAGGTATGGGAAGGGTCGCAATAGGAACTCCTTCGTTTTCGGCATGCAGAAGATCGAGAAGCCCACCAGATCGGGCAAGCATTTCGTGTGGTCTGTGTGGTGGTGCGTAAGCACTACGACCGTTTCGGCCCCGAGTGGCTCATTGATCGGGTAGCCTGCATCGATAACCAACCAATCATCGATGATCGTACAGTTACCCGACGAGCCGCTATGTAAAATTTGTACCTTCATCTCGCATCGAAATAATTTACGTCATAATGTTCACGCTCTTCGGCGTTCAGCCGGTCGTAGCAATCCCAGCACACGCACGGATAACCCACCATTTGAACAAACGGCCGCCCGCACAAGGCACAGCATACCCCGAGGTTTATATCCTCGGCGATCGTGTTTAAAATGTACTCAGGCTCCATGAAACAATCCACTTAAAAGCACCGGCAAAAGGAACACCGCAAAAAACACTATGTATACAATGGCTATTTCTATTATCGCGACAGCGGCGATGCGAGCCCACTTCGATTTTTGTAACTTGTTCATAGTAAATGCTTTATAACAATTACGGCTACGCAGGCCAGCCAAACCAAAATATACCACACGGCAAGCCACGCGCTGACGCGCTCGTCGTCTTCATCATAGATACGCATAGCTACTTGATCGATTGTACCGGCACCTCGAACAGCTGCCCGAAAATGTTCAACAATATCGTAGAATCCGGCCGCAATATGATCGTCGTATTTTGGAGAAATGCGTCATACATCGCCAGACCCTTTAAAAGTTCTTGCTCTTGGCTTGACATAAGCGCTATCCCGTATTTGTCGAAATCCTCGTACACATCGCCGCGCGTACGGAAAAAATCGCACCACTCACGGCATTGTTTCAAACTGTCCCTATACGAATTGATCGCATTTATCTGTGCCCCTACGAGAAGCGACATATTATCGCCGTACTCTCGTATCTTTGCTACTCGATGATGCTCATATACGGCACCAGCCCCGATGACCAGACCGAACACGACAACCGAAATAATTTGCTTCGCTTTCATGATCCCGCACGTATTACGCAATGAAACAACCCCTTGACTTTTGAAGACTGCGCAGCGAGAATACCCGCCCCGGCTCCACCTGGCAAACAGCCCGCAGCAATTTCACCTCGTATGTTTCGCTTACAAAGTCCAGCGCGGGCAAAATATACTCCGCCTCAATCCTCCCATCAACATCGTACATGTCCAGCAGCTGCAAAATGCGCGGTTGCTGCTGGACAGCGCTGCGCAAGACCGCACCGGCAAATGATCCTACGAACTTGGATACGACCGCTGCGGCGGCCTCCTTGCACTCCATCTGCGCCATTTCGTAATTGTCGGAAAAAAGCGACTGCGCGCCCAATATGCATTTATCGACGAGCCGGAGGGGCAGACCGTTAAACGACTTACCCCCGTTAGCGTAGGCGATCGTCAGAACGTCCGCACAAAAGAATTCCCGCACGTACTGCTCGCGTGCATCTCTCAAATCCAAATCCAGCCATTTCATAGCATTGAAAATTTTTAAATCGGGGCATTATCGCCCTTTGGGGTTAGGCGCGGTGTCGCTCCGCGCAACATACCTAGGTATGCCCCGTTCCTCCGGCTAACCTGTTATTTACTTGTCTTGATTGCTAGAGACTTTTAAAAGTCCTTCAAGTCCAAAATGATAGCCTATGCGGCCACGATACGAAACACACGCCATGTGATAAGCGCAAAAAGCAATAAATACCTCGCCGACCGTTAGGGGCCCGTTGTCAGCGCTGAGGATTCGATGTGCAACGTAGGCCATCGCGAAAACGCTTATCGAATCGCGATCGATTTCCGGCAACTCAAATACTTTTATTATTATGTCCGCGATCTTCCGCCCCTCTTCGCGGGTTGCCTTGCCTCCGATAGACCCCGTAAAATAATCGGTTGCAGCCTCGTTGATCTCGGCCGGCGCGTTTAAGTCCAAAGACTTCACCATTTCCCGAATGCTTTCAATTTCCAACCCTTCGAGCAATTTCTCAATTGCTCCCGTAACTTGTTCTGTTTTCATTTTTTTAGTTATTGCAGCACCGAAAATCTAATGATATTCGGCCATTGTTCGAAAGTATTTTGCACGCTCTCGGCGTTGTCTACGATGATAGGCACGAGGTCGTCCGCACCAGCTGCCGCACGAGCTTTCGCCAGCATCTCGACCGACAAAGCGACCCGCTGCGCGTGGTTCACGCTCCGAAGCGGCACCCCGCCTACCGTTATCTGGTACGTCCCGCGCTCCGTCACATCGAGCGCTACACCCTCGGGAAGGGCCAGCGGCTGCGGGCCGAGCGCCTCGGTTATCTGCTGCTCTACCCGCACGATCTCGGCCCGCAGCCGCTGGTAATCCGCACGTGCCGTCGCGGCTCTCGTCCGCACCAGCTGGGCCGCGCGCCTCTGCTCCTGCTCCTGCGTGTACGCCTCGTTTTTGGCCCGTATCCGCTCGATCTCGGCGTTCGTCGCTTTGTCGCATACGAACGTTACCGCACGTTTGTAACGCTCCAAATTCCGCCGTATCTCGGCCTCTGAAAGCGCATGCCCACATGCGGGGCAATGGCTCTGCGGCTTGCTTGCTGCGTCCCGCGCCTCGGCCTCGTACCTCCGTTCGAAAAGCCGCTCTGCCTCCGTCGGCTCGGGGCACTGGGGCGGCGCCTCGGGCGGCAGCGTGATCGCCGCGGCAGCCTCCGCACGTCGACAGCCCGAGAGCAGCGCCAAGCGCCGCCGCCGCAGCTCGTCGACGGCCGACGACTCGATGACACCGGCCCGCGAGAGCAGCACACGCACCTGTTCGGCCTTCAAGTCCGGCGACGCTAGTACACCGGTGTCGGCGCATGCCTCGACGAGCTCGATAGGTATACAACGTTCGTCCAGGAACTGCTCAAACGCTTTCTGCGTGGTCACGTCGCCGTCGACGTAGAGCGTCGTCCGCCCCTCGTCATAGACGCGGCGCAGCGTCGCGCCGGCGAAGCCTCGCACCGTTACGCTGGTCTGTCGGCTCGCCGGAGCACCGACGCGGCGCACCTCAAAGCCCGAAGGCGCACGACCCGTGAGGGCGAACCGGTAAGCATTCAACAGCGAGGTTTTGCCCCAGCCGTTAGGCCGCGCCTGGCTCGTCAGCGTCGCCGCATGATCCGCCCACGGGCCGAATTCAACACATAGTATTTCGATCATAGTTTCGTCGTTTTAAAGGAGCCGCCACAACCCGCGGCGGCTCCGCGTCCCTCATTTATTCGTTCATCCAGGTAACTCGAATCGCTCGACGACGCCCCGCGCCGCCTCGAAGTCGCGGGCCAATTGCTCGCGGGCCCCGTAGGCCTTTAATAGGGCATCCTGCGCCCTCTCAAACTGCCGCCGCAACTCGGCGTCCCGCTCTGCGAAGGAGCAAAGGAGCGCTGCGGCACGCTTCGCTGCGATCTCGTCCGCAGCATCCGCGGGCAACTCGTCTTCCGGTACGACGTACCGCGTCAAGGTCGAATATTTGACCGCGCTGCGGAAAAACCTCCCCGTGCTCCGGCGGAAATAGATGCCCTCCATGCTCGGGAGGCGCGACCGCAGCCGCAATATCGTCTCGGCCTTCTCTCGGAGCTCGGCCGAAGGCCCCGCACCTTCGCACGGGGTGTTGTCTTTTCGTACCATGTCAAAACCCTTTGTGATCCTCCAAGAGACGACGGCCCACCGATGCAATGATCGAATACGCGCGTTTGAGCGCCACGGCCTCGATGCTGATAAAGTCGGCGCCGCTTATCGGGCAGCGGTAGCCGCCTGCCGCCCACCTCGACCGCTTCACGACCGAAGGCGGAAACAGTCGCCTTATGATGCTTTCGTTGTAGATCAATGCGGCACCGCATCCACCGGCTACGTACTCATACCACGAGGTCGCACCGTTCAGGAAGGTCTCTTCGGTCGGGGCGGACACGAGTCCGTCCTCGTGGATGTAGCCGGCTACATCCGAAGCGTACCAATCGACCAGATCGGCGGCGTAGGCCGCAATACCGCGGTCCCATGTGCTGCGGGTATTTGCTTCGAAACGTTCGATGCGCTTGCGGGCCTCGTTAACAAACTGCTGTGCCTCTTCGGCGGTAATGTGCTTTTTCATCGTTTTTCTTGTTTTATGGCGCCGATAACCTCGTGCGCCGGTTAATATGATTGTTTATGTGCGTCTATCCAATCGATTTTTGGCCGCCAAAAGTGATAGTTTCGTTGGTCTCGGTAAGGTCTACCGTCGTACCGTCTGGGTACGTGAAGCATACGGTCGCGTAGTAGTCGTTGTTGCAGCTGAATGGATTGCGACGCGGCACCAGCGTACCTGAGAAATCGGCCTCGGTTATTGCCGACGTGTTCCACAGCTCGTTTAGCAGCGATGCAACGGCTGCGGCGTACCTTGCGGGGAGCTGGTACAAATTAACATCTACCTTGCGGATCAATGCGGCCGTATAGGCTAAGAACATTCTGTTACCAACGCAGATGCCAGCGCCGCAGATGCGAGGACTTACACACATCGGCAGCTGCCGATAGGGGAACGCAAA
>ENA-ORSK01000567-ORSK01000567.1-human-gut-metagenome-genome-assembly--contig:-NODE-567-length-36338-cov-50.441198_pt1 | contig 36338 bp, 39 predicted proteins | sample MGYA00242192_ERZ509159 | MGnify/ENA primary metagenome ERZ509159 (study PRJEB26280, sample SAMEA2338663) | human gut metagenome | biome: human gut; feature: human-associated habitat; material: faeces...
ACAGCGATTTACGCAATACAAATATCGTTTGCGTGGGCAAATAAACATTCTGCATTGGAAAGTGATGTGGCTAAATTCAAATGAAAATAAGCAGCTATAAAAAGAAAAAAGTACAACAATATATATATGATTATCAGTTGTTTATACTGCATTATCAGTTCTCCATTCATTTTTATATTTTTTCATTGTTTTCTTTTATTTCTCGTTATTTTGTTGTTACTTTGTTACCCGAAACAATATGAGTAACAAATTTTGTTGCTCAGCAACAAACCAGTTATGAAAACGAGCAAGATCAGTAAGACAAAAAAGGAGCCAGTAAAACTAAGGGAGAAAGTACTGGCAAATGGAAACATTAGTCTGTATTTGGATATATACAGGAATGGGAAACGAGAGTATGAATTTCTGAAATTATATCTCATTAAGGAGAGAACTCCCCAAGATCGCAAGCAGAACGAGCAAACATTACTGACAGCCCAAGCAATCAGATCAAAGCGACAAATTGAGATCCAAAACGGTGAGTATGGATTCACCAAACAATTCAAGACAGATACGCCATTCTTGGAGTATTATAGAAAGATGTGTGAAGAACGGCATCAGAATCCAGACAGTAAAGGTAACTGGGGGAACTGGCACAGTTGCTTAAAATATCTGGAGATTTATTGTGATGAAAAAACCACATTCAAGGATATTGATTCTGAATGGGTGGAGGGCTTTAAGGAATTTCTTAATACTGTTGAGAAAGACACTCATAAAAGAACGAGGAATAAAGATAGTGAATTGTTCCAGCCTCTTTCTCAAAACTCAAAAGTATCATACTTCAACAAATTACGAGCTTGCATAAACCAGGCATACGAGGAAAGGATTATTCCAGTAAATCCATTGAGAGGCGTTGAGGGTTTTAAAACTGCAGAAACACAACGAATGTACCTTACATTAGATGAGGTAAAGAAATTAGATCAAACTCCTTGTAAATATCCTTACTTAAAAAACGCCTTCCTTTTTTCCTGTATGACAGGTTTAAGAAAAAGCGACATTGAAAAACTTACCTGGAGAGATGTTCATAAAGAGGGAGATAGAACCAGAGTGTTTTTTAAGCAAAAAAAGACTGGAGGTCAAGAGTATTTAGATCTATCAAACAGAGCAGAGAAATATATGGGAGAGCGAGGCAATGATGATGAGAAAGTCTTTAGAGGATTCAAATATGGATCCTGGACACTGCTGGAGTTAAGAAGATGGGTTTTAGCTGCTGGTATCACTAAAGATATAACCTTTCACTGTGCCCGCCACACATTCGCTGTGATACTTCTTGAAAAGGACACCGATATATACACTGTTTCAAAACTTCTTGGTCACAAAGAACTTGCTACAACTCAAATCTATGCAAAGGTACTGGACAAGAAAAAACAAGAGGCTGTAGATTCAATAGATTTTTAATGCAATAAAATATGGGAACTGGCAAAATGGTTAAATGCAAAAAATGTGGTAATGAATGGCTGCACCTTGAAGTATCAAAAGAAGAAAAGGAGCATATCATAAATGATCTTGAAGATCCATTTGAGGAAACTCCTTGTATCTGTTCTGAATGTGGTTCAACTGAATATGAAGTAATACCTAATGTAAATATCCTCTGGGATTAAATCCACTATTAAAGAAAATTTGTAATGATTGAGGACTATAGCAATTATACCTGGTACAAAGGTGAAATAAACAACCCTTATTCTAAAGATACTAAACACCCTTTGGCTGCTTCTTTCTGGGAGTATGAAAGAGAGTTTCATTTCTCGTACCAGGATAAAGCAGACACAAACAAAAGCCTGGCAGATGCCTACAAAGAATGGAAACAGGGATTAATCTCGGATTATTTACCAGGTAAATCTCCAAATCCTTATGGAGATAACACGAATTGGAGTATGGTATTTCAAACAGGTAAACGCTAACAATATGGAAAGATCAAAGGTTGTCATTAACATAGCAAGGATAAACAGGATTAACAAAAAGCTTAACTATTTGTTGGAATGCAAAGATGATTTTTATACATCAGCTTTAGATCAAGAGTTTTCAAGCATCGGCTTGTGGGCATTGGAGATTCTAACATTCTGGAGAGAGTGTAAAGATCCTGTTTTGACAGAACAGATTATAAATATAGGCTCATCTGCAAATTTTTACAAACTCTTATTAAGTGCAAAAATGCCAGATGATGTTACGGGTGCCATAAGTATGTATATAGATACAATGGCAGAACTTAGAGCCGAAATAAAGCAAGAACTGGAACTTAGCAAAGGAGCATATTCAATGTTGCCAAAGGAACTTGCAAATGAAATGGCTGTAGAACTTCTTAATAGGGGTAAAGAAGCTGGATTTCTAAATGGAGAGTATCAGCCATCAGAAACTACTACAAATTCTCAACTAAAATTGATAGCCTATGCTATTGGAAAAAGCCTCAATCTAAAACCTATCTGGAGTCCATTTGAACAATTGTGGAAAAAAACGCATTTGCCAGCTGCAATAATACCAGCTAATCAGCTTGATAAGATAGAAAAAATTGACAATATAATGAGATTGTACCAGGAGGTTGATTTTTCCCCAATTATAAATTATGGAAAATACAGGAATTTCAAAACAAAATTAACCACTGGAGAACTGACAAAAATATTTGCTAGCCTACAGAAAAAGAACTATATTGATACAGTAACGACTATCGATCAATGGCTGAGCATTTGCGGTAAAGGAGACTTATCGGAAAACATTGACCCTATTAACTGGAAAAAGACAGGGCGAGAATTGATCTATTTTATAGATAAGTTGCTTGGTAATGAAAACAGTGATTGTTATATTAAAATAACCGTAAACTGCTTTCTGATTAATGGGAAAAGACCTAATGATGGCTCTATGAGAAGCGGTCTCACAAATGTAAAATCAAAAGAATATAATGGATCATATTTTTACCCAGATATTATGAACGTCATAAAAGGATAACAATAACAATACAGATAGCATAAGGGATAATGGCATTTGCTGTTATCCCTTTTTGTTTTATTTACTTCCGATTTTTGCACCAGGTAACGAGCGGATGTACAGAGTGCACGAGATACAGACGCTCATAAATGCAAATAGAAATGGAAGAAAAAATTTTAACTCGGCTGGAACGTATAGAACGTTACAGTATAATAGCAGCCAAAAGTATGCTCACTGTTGATGAGCTTTCATTTATTACAGGATTGAGTAAGTCTTGGATATACAAGGCTACCTATGAACACCTAATTCCCTATTACAAACCAAACGGGAAACAAATCTATTTTGATCGTGCAGAAATAGAAGCCTGGATGAGGCAAAATCGTATTGCTACCACAGAGGAAGCTAATCAAGCTGCAACTAAGTACATTCTAAACAATACTGGAACTAACGGGTTTAAGAAAGGAGGTAAAAAATGATACTTACCGATTATTACCGTATGGTTAGGCTCCAGGAGTATGCCAATAACAAGACACCGAGATATGATTGTGTAGCCTCAACTGGAGAATACCCAAGATTTGAAGAAATGGCATCAAGAAGTAAAGTCAAGCGATTCTATTGCTACTACAACGGAATCCCAGATACTTTTTCTAACAGAGCCAGACAAAAGGCAGAAAGGGCTATCACCAGTACAAAAAATATAAGCAGTGTATTCATTCCCAACATAAGTAAACCTCTGTTTGGTTATGGTGATGTAAAAGGTACACAGGATGCAATCCTGTTCGTTTTCTCAACGGATTACAATCTAATGGAGATATTTATCGCCAGAGGTTACAAGTGCAACCAGAAAGCCTTATATACAGCTATGATGAGAGGCGATCTGAATGAGGAAATAAATCGTATAAGACAGGCTGCAATAAACCAAGCAAGATAGGTATTATGGAAAAGGAACGATTGGATAAATTTATGGCAGCTCTAAACAGGATGAGCGTTGCTCCAGAACGATATAGGATTACTAATTACAGTGAGGAGGAAGTGTATCAATTCTTAAAAGCCTGCTATCAAAAAACTGTTGCAAGTAGGGCAAAAGCATACATTGAGACCGAGAGTACAAATGAAGCCATAGAGAAAGCTACTAAATGGCTCACTGGTAATCATAAAGCAGGTTTGCTGCTGTATGGTGGTGTTGGTAACGGTAAATCCACTTTGAGTTTGGCTATATGTAAACTTATTGACTTACTGGAGGGAAACAACTGGAACAGTTGCATATCTTCCGTTACAGCTCTGGAGTTGGCTAATATAGCAATGAACGATAAAGACAGGTTCAATAATATCAAGATAGCTACTAAGTTGGTAATAGATGATTTAGGGACTGAGCCATCAACTGTAAAAAATTGGGGCAACGAGATTTCTCCAGTAACAGAGATCTTATATCACCGATACGACAACTTACTATTCACCGTGGTAACTTCAAACCTTAATGACAAAGAAATTAAAGAGCGTTATGGAATCCGTATAGCAGACAGGATTAGCGAGATGTTCGATAAGGTCTTTTTCTCTGGTGAAAGCTATAGAAAGAAATAACTGATATGGCTGGATGGATAAAACTTCAAAGGGCTATCAAAGATCACTGGATTTGGAAAGACCCCGTAAAACTTAAGTGGTGGATTGATTTGCTAATAACTGTAAACCATTCCCCTGCTAAAGTGAATATCGGGAACCAGCTTTTTGAATGTGGTAGAGGTCAATCTATCCAGAGTTTAAGTAACTGGGCAAAGCAATGGGGAGTATCAAAAGACAAAGCAAGAAACTTTTTCGTACTTCTTGAAAAAGATGGTATGATTTCACACGAGGTTATTGGAAAAACTACACGCATAACAATTTGTAATTATGATACTTACCAATGTGATTTACACGATAGCCAAACGATTGAGCAACAATCATCCAACGATGAGCCAACGATTGCTCACACAAACAAGAAGAATAAGAAGAAAAATAATGATGAGAATGATAAAGAAATAGGCTCTAAGCGGTTTGTAAGACCAACTATACAGGAAATTAAGGACTTCATTTCTGAAAATTCATTTTCTGTAAATGCTGAAAGTTTTTTCAATTACTATGAGGCTAATGGCTGGATGGTCGGTCGGAGTAAGATGAAAAGCTGGCAGGCTGCAATAAGGAACTGGAATAGCAAGGACTGGAGAAGTAACAAACAAAAGGATTCCCCAAAAAGAGAATTTGAAATGGCTGGATCAGATTCAATGGATGGGTTTGAAACAACACTCTAAAAACATAAAAATGAAAGATCGAATAGATGAGCTGGAAGATGTTATTTCAGCAAAGGATGCTGAGATTACACAGCTAAAAAAAGAACTGGAAGAATATAAATCAAAAAAGGAGAAAAGCGATATTGATGAAATGGCTAATCTTCTTTTGGAACAAATTAAGGTAAAGTAATTATGGAAGAAAGAATACTTGTATATAAAAACCCCGATTACGATGTGTTTCTCAAAAAACACAAGTGGGCACAACAGCGTTTACAGGAAATTGCAGATGGCTTAAAATCATTAAATATCGATCCTACAGATGAGTTAATTAAACGCCTTTTGAATGGTGAAGATTTGCAATTTATGGTTGCAGAAAAGAATGTAACAGATGGCTTTAAAAATTTACCAAGAGGAATGATTAAAGCTCTTAAAGAAATGTTCTCTAAAGAGAATAGAGAGGACTACATGAATGCCGTTGGAGAAAAAGCAGAGCTATTTAAAACAATCATAGAACAAGGAGACAGCCTTATTGATTTATCATTCTTTTCAATTAAGAATGGGACTGTTATTCTTTTACCAGAACACGTAAATGAGGCTGAAAGATTGTTTTGTGTCTTTGTTGATACTCCTGCCAAAAGATGTGTCTATGAGAAATGGCTGCAATTAAAAGATGCCGTTGCTCAATTTGAACAAGCAGTAAAAGAAGTACCAAAAAAACCGATGTCAAAAGAATTTGAGGCAGCTAAAATATATCCTCAATATTTGCGAGGTATAATGGCACCAGGTAACTATTCCATTGCCAAATTCCTGGATGATGGAAGTATTGAACTGAACGGATGGAATTTTGAACACATACAATAAACTTACGAGGAGATACATTATATGGGACGAAATTCAAGCGGTGTCAGAGGTGGATTACAACCTGGAGATAGCAACTATAAGGGCAAGATCACTGGGGTTGAATCTCTGGTGAAGATGAAAGATCCTCAGATGTACAAGGAAACAAAGGCTGCAATATCCCGTTTCCACTCTGTTCTTGGGGTTAGGGAAAAGAATATCAAACTGGCAACTTTGAGTGTGGGTACGCTTGGTGTACAGGTTTCCTCTGGTGGCAAGTCTGAGGCTATCTACCTTAACAAGTCGTATTTCAACAAAGGTAAAAAGGCGGTGGAGGCATCAACAAGGAAAGGTTATGCAAGCGGTTGGCACACCAAAACGAACAAACCTCTTGCACATACAGTAACACACGAATTGGCACACGCTACCTGGAACAGTTCTCTTTCTGGAGCCAACCACAAGGCAGCAGGAAAGGAGATTGGTAAGCTATACCAATCTTGGAAGAAAGATCTAAAAAGATCGGGATATGGGCAATATGCTGAGACCAATGTAAATGAGTTTTGGGCAGAAACCGTCACTAAAGCAGTACACGGGAAAACAGATAAGTACACTCAAAAAGTAAAAAACATCTGTAAAAAATACAAACTATAGTCGTAATTATCATAAACGTAATAACTACAATGACAAAAATTGAATTAACTGCTGAGGAGATCCAGGTGATCCAGCAGCAACTGAATGGAGAGATCGAAGTGTGGAATGCCACCGATGAGCAGCAAAAGCATCTCACAAGTGTAATACATAAGGCAAAAGCTCTTGATAAGGCTTTAGGCTATGAGGAGTATGATGATATGATTGCTTGGTTCTGGAAAAAGTACCAAGAACAGGAGAATACTACAGAGTAATTTACCAGGTTAATTGGAAATAACTTTAGAATAGGATCCTGGATTTGCAATAGAAATGACTCCTGGGTAATTCCAGGAGCCAAGTACAAACGGCATTAAAACGGCATTAAAAAATTATGGCAAAGGGTGTAAAAGGCTTTCAGCCAGGAAATAAGATTGGTGAAAACAGTAAGTTTACATCAACAAGACAACCTAAAAAACGAGGAAGAAAGCCATCTTTGTATAGAAAAATCAAAGAATTGACTAAAAAACACGTTGATGTAGAGTTGAGTAAAGAGGATTTTTATAATGTACTAAGGTGGGTACTTGAACAAAATGAGGAAACATTAAAACCCTTATTCGTAGGTTCTGATGGAAAGCCAAACAATGAAACTCCACTATGGCTATTGAGTGTTATTTCTGCTATTAGGAACGATATTCGGTACGGTAAGACAGCGACAATAGAAATGATTTTTGATAGGATATTCGGTAAGGCTACACAAGTTGTTGAAAGTGATGTACAACTCACATCCAATAGAGTAGATTTATCCTCTCTCACTACAGAGGAATTACTGCAACTCAACACATTATTGGGCAAAATGAAATGTGGCTCCGAACAGGATTTTCTATCTCAGAATGTGTGAAAGTAGTTGTATTTAGTTAAACATCTATTAGATACAATATCTAATACGGCTATAAAATAACATTTCAGTAACAAAATTCAATAAAATGGGTGTAAAGTTAGTCCATAATGGTATAAGTGGTTTTAAAAAAATCTTGCTTGACAGGTTGGATCAAGCAATCGTTTTTAAGCTGATGGAACTTGGGGAGGAACTGGCAAAGTACGCTAAAGACAATCACAACTACACAGACCAGACAGGCAACCTTACCAACTCCATAGGCTATGCTGTGGTGCGTAACAAAGAGATAGCGTACTTTGGTGGGGAAAATCAGCCTGGAGAGGGATCCCAGGAAGCGTTGAAAGTGGCTATGAAGATGGCTTCTACCCTATCCGATTCATATTCCCTCATTATAATTGCTGGAATGAATTACGCTGCCTATGTGGAAGCCAAGGGGTACAATGTTATTCTGCCAGCAGAACTGAAAGCAAAAAAAGATTTTCCAGAAACTGTTAGTACAATAATTAGTAAAGTAATGAAAAAATTTAACTCAAAATAAATAGTAATAGTATGGAAATAGATTATAAACAAGTAGAGCAATATAAACAGGAAATACTCAGAATCGCTCAGTATGATATTTTCCATTCTAATAGTCCAGAGCTTCAAATTGACACATTGTCACTTATGGTTGATGAATTGCTTAAAGATAACGAGAATGGTAAAAATGATAAGCTCATAGCGTTTTTCACACACGTTGGTAGGTCGCTCAAAGAGCTTATTCGGTATAGAAACTCAAAACAGCAGTAAATAATGGAAAATATTGACGGATCATTAGGATTTAAAGCTACTCTTGATATAAATGATTTCAATGTATCAGTAGAAGCTATAGAAAGGCATATTAAAAGGACTGCAAGCAGCGTGGAGAATGAGGCTGAGGATATGGAGCAGTCTATACTCAAATTTGTCCAGAACGGAGCCAAATATATAGTCTCGTACCTTGTTGGGCAAGGTATGGGATCTTTGTTGCAAAGTATTGTTTCTGTCAGAGGTCAGTTTCAGCAGTTGGAGATCGCCTTTGAAACTATGTTGGGTAGTGGTACAAAGGCTAAGGCACTGATAGATCAGATGGCAGAAACAGCAGCGAGAACACCGTTTGATTTGGCTGGTGTCGCTGGTGGTGCCAAACAGCTTTTGGCTTATGGTGAATCTGCTGATAAGGTAAATGACACGCTGGTAAGGCTCGGAAACATAGCCTCTGGTTTGTCTATACCTCTGAATGATATTGTTTACCTGTATGGTACCACTATGGTACAAGGTAGGCTCTATGCCCAGGATGTAAGGCAGTTCACAGGTAGGGGTATTCCTCTTGTCAAGGAGCTTGCTGCTATGTACGGCAAGACAGCGGAGGAAATCAATGCGATGGTATCAGAGGGCAAGATCGGCTTTCCAGAGGTAGAAAAGGTTATCAAGAAGCTCACAGACCAAGGAGGGCAATTCTACAACCTTATGGAGAAGCAATCTGCTTCCCTTACAGGTCAGATTGCAAACCTTGGTGATGCTTGGGATATGGCTCTTAATAAAATTGGAGAGCGCAACCAGGATGTTTTTTCTGCTGGCATTTCTGGAGCCACATACCTTGTAGAGCATCTTGATGATATATTGCGTATAGTCAAAGCTATAACCATAGTATACGGCTCATATAGGGCTGCTATCATACTGAACACTCTTGCCACAAAGGGATATACAGGTGTCGCTCTTATAGATAACACTGTAAGACAGGCAAAAATAGCCCTGCTGAAAATGGAAACAGTAGCAACAAATGGTGTAACAAAAGCTACAAAAACATTATGGGCTACAATGAAAGCAAATCCTGTTGGATGGATTATAACATTATTAGGTAGTGCAATTTCCCTCTTTAGTTTATTCGGGAAAAAAGAGAAAGAGGCAACTGATGAGCAAATAGGCTTGGCTAATGCAACAAAAAAGGCTTCTAATGATTTTTCTACACAAGCATCAAAAGTTGATGCTCTGCAAAAAACAATGAGAGAGGCTAATCTAACTTATACAGAGCGCAATAAAGCGCTACTGGAACTTAAAAAAATCATCCCAGGTTATAATGCAGAACTTACAAAAGAGGGTAAAATCATCACTGACAATAAGGTAGCCATAGACAAGTATCTGATCAGTCTTGAAAAGCAAATAAAACTTAAGGCTGCACAAGAGGAGTTGGAGGAACTGTACCGACAAAAAAGATTGAAAGAGAAAACAAGAAAGGCTAATGAAGCAGATGTAGCAGATGCAAAAAGAAGTCTGTCAGCAGCAGAATTTTCAGCATCCTTAAACTCTCAAAAGTTCTCAACAAGTGGAATGCAATCACTTTCTAAAGGGACAGATGTTGCGACAAAGAGCGCAAAGGATAATTTGAACCGTGCCAACAAAGCACTTGCTTCAACGAATAAAGAGCTTAAGGATATTGACGATTCCATAGAAGAATTAACAACAGAGATAAATACTGTATCTGCATCTATGGATAAATCCACCGATAAAGTGAAAAGTTATACAGAACAGGTGGATGATGCAAGAAAGAAAGTAGGCACACTTACAAAGGAATTAGAAGATCTACGCTCTGGAAAAATTGAAAATGGAAATTATGCAAAAGCGATTGAGGAAAAGAAAAATGAATTAAACGCTGCAAAAAAGGCACTTGAAGTTTTAACAAATAAAGAGATAACGGGTAGTAATAATCTAAATGAAAAGCAACTGAAAGCAGATCGCAATCTGGAGGAAGCCCGTATCTCTGTTATGGAGGAGGGATATGAGAAGCGCAAGGCTATTCTTGATCTTCAGCACAAGAAAAATCTGGAGCAGATAGACAAAGAGGAGAAAGACTTGATCGAAGCCAGGAAGAAAGCTGGCAAGGGCGGTCTGTCAACATCCGAAAAGGGCGGTTTTGCCGAAAGGAGAAACCTAGAGAATCAAAACTATACAAAGCAACAGGCTACACTCTTTGATGGAGAGGTGGACTACAAAAAGAAGCAGTATGAGCTTTATTTCCGATGGGTGAAAAATATGGGTAAAGAAGTTGCTGATTCCCATTTCTCCACTCTCTTGCAAAGCGGAAACTCATACAAGGAATATGTAGAGAATGAGATTGCAAAACTCCAGGAGAAAAGGAAAAACGGAACAATAACGGAGGGCGAAAGCAACCAGCTCATTACATTGAATATGCAATATGATGAGATCACTGGAGCCAAGTCCGCTATGGATTCTTTCAGAGAGAGTGTTACCAATACCATCAACCAGGCTGCAACTCTGGCAGAGAAGCTGGAAGCTGTAGCAAAGGCAAAGGAGGAGATTGCAAACGGATCCTCTGGACTTGTCGGAGGTGATGAGCAGTCTGCTGGTTTGCTCTTTGTGACAGAGGAGGAGGAAAAACTACAGAAAGAGATCCAGGAGAGGGTACTTAATGATTACCGCTCCTTTGAGGAACAAAAGAAAGGAATCCAGGATGAGTACGCTTTGCTGAGGGCTGAGGCAATGAGACAGCAGGATGAGGAGCGTGTGAACCAGATAAACAGGGCTGAGGCAGAAGCCCTTTCCGCTCTGAATGCTTCATACCTTATGCAGAGCGAAAGCTGGAAAAACCTGTTTACAGACCTGGATAGCCTCACTGTCGAGCAGATTGATAAGCTGATTACCGATATTCAGAGCAAAATGAATACGGCTGATCTGAATCTGAATCCATCGGATATGAAAGCCGTTTTGGATAAACTGGATGAGGCAAAGCAGAAGATACTGGATGTAAACCCATTCAAAGCTCTTGGTAATGCAATATCCTCTGTGTTCAAAAAGTCTGAAAAAGGATCTAAGAAAAGTTCTAAGGAGATTAAGCAGGACTGGAATAACCTTGCAAGTGCCACAGAGGGATGCTTTGACTTTGTGAATGATGCAATAGATAGCTGTGATGTGCTTGGAGATCTTATAGGAGAGACAGGTAAATCTACTATCAATATGGTACAGGGTATTGCCACTGCTGATATTGCTATGTCTGCTGCCATTAAAACAGCGGAAAAAGGCTCCGTTATCCTGGCTGCAATCTCAATAGCTCTACAGGCTATCCAGTGGATTGCTGGACTGTTCAACAATGATGATAAACTGGAGGAGAGGATCCAGAATATCCAGAGGAATGTTGATGCCATATCAAACTCACTGGATAGATTACAGCACGCCTATGAGCAAACATATTGGGTGTTTACCGATGAAGAAAAGGCAGCGCACGATAAAAGGCTACAATCAATCAAGGATCAAATAGCTGCTCTGGAGCAGCAGAAAATTGTGGCTCAACAGAGCTGGGATTTTGTAAAGTATGCACAACTTACAAAGCAAATTAAGGACTTGAAATATGAGCTTGAAAAGGCTGAGACCAATGGAGATATGTTCCAACTCTATCAAAAGCAAGTTGAGTTACTTGAAGCGAAAAAGAAAGAGATCGAGAAGCAAATACAAGCCGAGAAAGAAAAAAAGAAAACCGACAAGGACAAGATCGCTGAATGGGAGGAGGCTATCAAGGATATTGGTACACAGCTGGAGGACATGGAGCGTGATATGCTTGAAACTCTTGCTGGTACAGATATAAAGTCCGCTATAGATGATTTTGCCTCTGCTCTTGTTGATGCTTACTGCCAGGGGGAAAATGCTGCTAAGGCTCTTGGGCAAGTCACTAAGGATGTGCTTAAGAATGCTGTTGTTGAAGCTCTCAAAAGGCAGTTCCTTGCTAAGGCTATCAATGATGCCGTTCTATACCTGGGTGAAGCTATGGAGGATGGCGATCTTTCAGATGCTGAGAAAAAGAGTTTTGAGGATATGGTGAATAAGGCTGGTGATAAGTTCTATGGTGCTCTGGAGGCTGTTGGAGACTGGATTAAGGATGAGGATGTGCAAGATTCTACTGATCCGCTTACTGGAGCCGTTACCTCTATGAGTGAGGAGACAGGAGGGGTGATAGCTGGTAGGCTCAATGCCTTTGTTATCAACCAGAGCGAACAGATCTCCATTGGGCGTGAACAGCTCGTTTACCAGGCTGAGATTGCAGCCAATACTCGTGCTTCAGCGACTGAGCTTACCGAGATTAAAGAAACATTGAAACGAATTGAGAACAAAGACAACTCTTTGCTGTCACAAGGAATATCATATAGTATGGAAGTAGTAGCACAATTAAAACAGGATGGCATAGAAAAGGGCTTATGCCGTTTGTGGCAGATGAAACTCAAAAGCGGTTTGAGTGTCGCTGAACTTTCTGATCTCTATATCAGAGGTATTGACTTCTGCGTTTCGGAGGATTATCCAACTCTTGACTTTATGAGATCCAATTTTAGAGGTCAGTGTGAACCTTATGGGATTTATATTGATGATGAGGTGACAGGAGTAAGCAACATTAAGGATGCCGTGCTAAATGGAGATTGCAAGGCTATGCTGGAGTATGATGGAGTTTCTGTTTCTCGTATATATGCACGACACAACACACAAGCATCCGTTAATGTATCGGATGATGCACTGGTTACGATAGATGCTTTCGATAATTCAAAGCTGGTAATTGCTACTTCTGGAAAAAATGCAATGGTTATTGTGAATCTTTACGGCAATGCCAAAGCTAAAATTTTTGGGAATGGCATATCAGTTAATTATATGAAGAAGATTGTATATTAAAATGTTTGGTCTATTGAATAAAACAAAGTAAATTTGTAACAGAAATAAAGAAAATGTAGCGTTTGCTATTGTTTTTGGGTAAAGAAAATCGCCAAAGTTCAACACTCCAAAAAGCAATAAGTAGAACGCCCTCGTTATGCGTGGGCTTTACTTATCGGAGTGTGGGCGTTTGGCGATGCCTCTTTACCAGTGAGTGATTGCCCACGCTTTTTGTTGGTGATCCCTCAATAAAAATAGGCTTACCAATAAAAGAAAGATAATGAAAAAACAGTTTCTAATGCTTTGCCTGACAGCTTTAATAACAGGATGTAGTTTAACAAATGAACAAAAGGCAGAATCATTGCTTAAATCAATTCCTATTGAGTTTACTCCTATATCACAATTAGATTCTATATTTGATTATCCAGAAAGTTTTGACCTAACATTAAAGGCTACTATTATACGTTCTGATGCAGATTCAATACTTAAAGAGAAACTTACATCTCTAAAAGAATTGAAAGATAATAATATGGTAGAGGAAATGTATAAATTAGCAGGACACACCAAAGAGCAAATTACCAATATGATTACTACAGCTCAGAATTACGATAATAGGGCTGCAGCAATAATTTTAAAGAAATCCACGCAAGGTGTTGCCAAAGATTTTTTAGGCTATAGATATACATCAACAAACGACAGTTGTAGTTATACCGTATATTTCAATAAGGAGATAACGAAAATTCTTTGTGTTAAAAAAGATTGTAAATGAAACATTTGTTTATCACTTATTTATACCTAACTTGGATTGTGTCTGTTTCATCTGTTGAAGCACAGGTGAAAATCAAGCATAATACACAAGAGCTTCAACAGCAAGAGGCTGTAAAGTATGATTCAACAGATATATCTTTAATACGACCAGAAAAATATATAAACCAGAAAGTAATCTATTATCAAAAAACTTCTCCTCTCTATACAAAAGACTATAGAAGTTTAGGAGGAAAGAAAAACTATGAAGTGCCTCTTTTCACATATTTCATAGTAACACAAATCAATAGGCAGGAAGTGGAATTAAAAAGATGTGATAATAATGAAATTTGCTTTTACGCACATTTTGGAGATGGTATAAAACCAGTTATGGCTGTTGGCTATTATGAGAAGTATATCAAGACTTTTAAAAATAGTTTGTGGTGTATTGATGGGCATGATGGAGTTTTTGAGATAGTTGATATATGGCTGCAAGAGGGTGGTATTGTTCAGTTATTACAGTCTGATACGACAAGAATAGAACTCAAAACAATGTACAAACAAAAAAGGTATAAACCATATTTAGAACTCCTCAACAAATTCAAGGGCAAAAAATGGGTAATTAACTCAGATCTAATTTGTGCAAATGCAGATACAATAATAGTCAAAAAGGGAGTGCCATATATGACTTTCAAATCTGATAATGGAAGCATATATGATTATTATATAGACTATTCACAAGAGGATTTAACTAATAATCTTGATATACTTGGTTTGCCAAAATATACACAGGAAGAGCAAAATATGTATATCAAACAATATGGTAAAATTAACTGGGTGAATATCCTTGGTTCAACAGTTACTATAGGAATGAATGAGGATATGGTATTACTTGCCCTCGGAAAGCCTGATAGTATCACATCTCAAACAGATGCAACTGGCAATTACTCAATATGGCATTATTCAAATAAGAGGATCCTTTTTCATAATGGTAAAGTAGATTCTATAACCTCCTATTAGAGAATACATTGTAATTTTGTAGTGCAATATTGCACAAAACAATTTAATACAATGTATTATGGTAAAAATGAGATTTAAGTCAGTGCTTTTACTGGCTGGTGTACTCTTAGGAGCTTGCACAAACAATGATGAGGCTTTTATAGATAAGCCCCTGGAAATCCCTGTTACATTCAACATCTCTACTCTCAATGTGGATACACAACCGATGAGCAGAGCTACCAGCAGTGGGACTGCACTTGGAGATGTAGTAAATAAGATCTGTTACTACATATATAACAGTTCAAACTCCAATCTCCTAAAATATGGCTCCTCAACTTATGATGTCAATGAGCCTAATGAAAACTTTGGAGTTATAACAGAAAGCCTTACTCCTGGCACATATTCTATTCTATTTTATGCTCTGGGCAAAGGTGATGGATCCTGTACTTTTGTAAATACCAGCAAATTTGATTATGAGAGCTACTTTTCACACAAAGACAAGGAAGTGTTTTACTACACAGGTACAATCACTGTAGAATCTTCCGATGCAAACTTTGATGTAGAATTACCCAGAAAAAGTGGCTTATTACAAATCAATATTACAGATGATGTGCCCAACACTATATCAAAGGTTGAATATACATTCTCTGATAACTATAGATGGCTTCCACACAGCACTGGAAGCTATAATGATAGCTATACGTATCAAGCAACGATAACGGAGAGAAAACTGGACTTGTTTGAATACTATTTCTCTTTTCCTGTAGCACTCCCATCAAAAGATGTAAAGGTAAAAATCTCGGTATATGACACGTCCAACAGTTTACTTGGTGAGAAATCAGTAACTGCTCCCATCTATGAAAATAGGAGAACTATTATTAGCGGTGAACTATTCTCTACTATCAGTGATAAGAACTTTTCTATTACCATTAACGACATTTGGGATGATGATGTTGAGGTACCGTTATAAGCAGGTGTGTTCAGCGAACATATTTAAGTGTGTTTGTGAAACACATATTGCTGATTATCAGTAAATTAACTTGATTTTTATTTGGTAATTTCAATCATAGCACATACCTTTGTTCTCGAAGTAGCAAAGATGTGTGCTATGATTTTATATACAACAAAATGAATTACTATGAACAAGGAGGTTTTACCCGATTCTACAGCTTACTTAGGTGAGCCAGAAAATTATCAGAAAACGAGAGATGAGATGTTATCACTTATGAACACTATCAATAAGTTTAGACAAGATTTTGATCGTGTTACAAGTATCGCATTATTACAAGAGCATTTCAAAGAAGAAGCTGCAGAGGTGAAACAAAACCTTTTCCAGGCAATTTATTTACTCGGTAAAATGCACGGTTATACTATTGCTGATGATGTTATAGAGAATGTTTAACTAAAACAAAACAATAATATGGAACATAATTCAAATCAAACATCGAATAATTTTAAAGTAAGTGAAGAAACTGGTTTATTAGTTGAAGCTGGGGATGCTTTAATCAAAATGTATTCAAAAATATATAGTGCATTGCTTATTCACTATAAAGAAGATGACGTGTTTGAGATGCTGAAAGAAAAAATTGATGATAGTTATTGTTCCCTTGAAAAGGCTATATACGATCTTATGGTGTCAACAATTCAATATAATCGTGCATTGTCAAATAATGATAAAATATAATCTATAAGCTAATGTAGAAAGAAAAGACATAAGAAATAATTTAGCCAATTAATAAATGTCAACAGGTAAGAATCTATCTGTTGACATTTAATTTATAGTAAGTTCGCTGTAGGTGATAATTTTTCCAGATTTATTGTTATTTTTGCAAAATCAAAGTAAATGGAGTTCTCAATTTGTGTCAATCAACCTGGTGAATTTGCCACAAAATCCATTTCTGGAATCCTAAATTTGTTTTTCTTTTCCTGTTGTTTATATTATTTTTGTTACTGTTTTGTTACTCGTTACCAATATATACTTGTATATTGTAATGATTATCAATGATATATAAATATAGTATCACATTTTGCGTGGGGAAGTGATTGCCTGCTGGATATCGCTTAGAATTCCAGTAATTGATTGAAAAATAGTCGTTTAACCACGACTCTCTTTTCGTTTACATGAGTCTGAAATATGCATTTTTCAGCCATTTCGAGTGCATTTTTGCCACAAATCAGCACCGCTGCTCCTTTCGGAACTGAAAATTTTCACCAGCTGTCACCGAGGTAGTAGATTTGTTGGACTCTATTGGACACAGTTGGACTACGAGTGCATGAGAAAAGCCTTGACTGATGTGCAAAGGGAAAAATTTGCTTCACTACTGGTCGACTACCGCACTGGTGAGAGCAAAGTGGTGGAAGCGGTTTCGTCTGAAAAACTTTAAGTACGCCACAGCGTATACCGAATTGTCAAGAATCAGGACGATGTAAAGCAATGAAAATTTGAATATTTTCGTACAAAACTACCACACTTATTATCTTTTGTGGTATATTTGTACGAGATTATTTGTATTTAATGATGGACACCAGGCAATTTATATCTTCTTCAGAAACCAAGGAGAAAGGTAGAACTGAGTATTACAAGATGCTAAACAGGGTAAAGGATGGCGAACTTATTCAGGTTCGCAGGGGTGTCTATGCCACATCTGAACAGATAAGCGGCAATATGATAGACATAGAGAGCATCGTTCCCGGGGGAATTCTTTGCCTTTGGTCGGCATGGAGAATACATGGACTTACGACATCACTCCCTCAGGCATTTCACATAGCCATAAAAAGGGATAGGAAGGTCACTACCCCATCGTTCCCGCCAATAGAGGTTCATCACTACACACCCAAAGTTCTTGAGGTTGGCATATCAGAAATGGTCATAGATGGATTCAGAATCAACATTTACGTCATTGAGCGCTGCGTCTGTGATGCTGTAAAATTCCGCAATAAAGTCGGCATGGATGTATGCTCTGAAATCATCAACAATTATCTGGAGCGTCCGGAACGAAACATCAGCAAACTAATGGACTATGCACGTGCGCTGAGAGTAGCATCGATCATTGAAAAGTATCTGGAGGTTAAACTATGAGTAAGGAAATTAGCAAGGATTTCGGAAAATCTATCCGAAGCAGACTGCTGAATGTGGCAAAGAGTGACGTATCTACAGACTAAGTTGAAACCTTACTGGGAAGGTCTAAAGAAATAGAACATGGATCTGAATAACACATATTCATTCCCTGGCGCCAAGAGCATCGTGGTCTGCGGCGACATTCACGGTGACTTCAATACCGTGATACATAAGTTGTGTGTGCAGTATCAGATGACTGACACTGTGTTGGTTATTGCCGGAGACTGCGGATTCGGTTTTGAGAAGTTGGAATACTATGAAAATGTGTTCAAAAGAAACTCAGTAAGACTGAGCAAAGCAAATAACTGGGTGGTGATGCTGCGAGGCAATCACGACGATCCGTCATATTTCCAGGAAATGAAGATTAGTCATGAGCGCTTCTGTACCATCCCGGACTACAGCGTCATTCAAGCATGCGGGCACAGTATCCTCTGCATCGGAGGTGCCGTTAGCATAGACCGTTCTCATCGTATAGATTATGACAAAGCTCATGTAAAGAGCGGAAAGTCATCCTACTGGACTGATGAGATGCCCGTCTACGATGCTGCCCGTCTGGATGAGATAGGTGCATCACTTAAAATTGATACAGTTATCTCCCACACTGCTCCGTCATTCTGCGAACTCATTTCAAAAAACGGATTGGCCCAATGGGCGTCACAAGACTTAAAGCTTCTTGCAGACTGTGAAACAGAGAGACAGACCATAGATAAGATTCTGTCGCATCTTAAGTCTTCAGGCCACCCCATCAAGCACTGGTACTACGGACATTTCCATCAAAGCTGGAATGCAGAAATCGACAGCATCCTTTTCTCTATGCTCGATATTATGGAGTTCAAGGAATTGAGATAAGGTTGTCAAAACATCTAAAAACCAAGCAGACAACAGCGAAAAGAGACTGCAATTCGAAGATATTCCAGCTGCTTCGCGTACCGGACTATGCCTCCATCATCGGTAACGGCTCAAATACGTGCCAGGTACACGGACGTTTCATCCTGCTTTACAACGTCACCGGCTACCGAAGCCAGTACCAGCAGAAGTCTTTCCTACTGCAGATTGCTCAATAAAAAACTCTCCCAGATTGGTTGCCGGGAGAGTCAATGTCGTTTTACACCGATAAGTCCGAATTTAGTGTCTAATCAAAGTCAGCCACAGTTTTCTCCTTGTCCCAAACAATCTCTTGACCTATAGACTCGCTGCTGGTCTTCAGGTATTCTTCGATGGGAGATAATCCCACGGTGCTTCTCAGGCTGTCAAGAGCAGCGGGATTTTCCACCGGCCAGAGACATAACTGCATGGCAATATCATCATCTACAATCGTTGCTGCCATCTTAATCTGGGTGCCATAAATCTGTGGCTTGCCCTCTTCCATACGAACTCTGTCATTCAGAATGGCATAGTCCGTTTTATCCAAAACGCCCTCTTCGGCTTTTTCCTTCACAAGACCAAGATATTTGCTCCGATAGGCAAGGTCGGAATGGTCAATAACAATCCAGATGGCCCTATTGGCCTTTTCGGATAGATGGTAAGGCCAACCCTCCTTGTCCAGAATGCCAAATACAGTCGCTTGATTCAACGAATCTACCCGTTCCATCTCTTTTGAATACTCCGCAATCTCGTCAGCTGATAGTGAAGACATCCCTTTTGTCCACTCACGTGCAGCCTGGTCATTATCGTACACATCTTCTAAGATGCGATTATACTGATTGCAGCTGGATAAAGCGGCTATGATGAGAAAAAGAAGAACTCTACTATATCTAAGCATTGTAACGTTAAATCTCGATTTGTCGACACAAAGATACCACAAAGTTCTGACATACACACGAAAAACCCTCCCGGCATCTCTGCAAGGAGGGTTCGGCTTGAGAACGGAACCGGTTCGTGGGTGGCAGTTTAGGTTCCAGCGGTCCAGGTGGTTTCCGCCAGCCGGTCCACCACGAAAACATCTCGTTCGACAGACGCAAGGACCGCGAGCGTGTGTTCATTAAGGAGCCCAAACTGTCCGCGCTGCTCACCGACACCCCGAATCAGATTCTCAATCTCATTACGGATGCCGAGAACGGCCTGTTCAGCCGCTTCGCGTTCTACTGCTTGCAGACGGAACTCGTCTGGCTCAGCCCGTTCGCCTACAAGGACGAGGTCACCCAGGACGATTTCTTCCTGGAACTCGGGGCCGGAGTCAAGGACCTGTACGACATCCTCAAAGCCGGAAAGGACCTTCGTTTCTCCCTGACCGAGGAGCAGGAGCAGGACTTTGACGGCCGCTTCTCCGACTCCCAGATGGCGCTGTACAACCAGTATGGTGACGCCATCGTCGCCTCCATCAGGCGTCTCGGTCTCATCACCTATCGTATCGCTATGATTCTGTCCGCCTTGAGGCTGACGGAGGACGGTGACTTCGAGAGCGACATCGTGTGCCTGGACGAGGATTATCAGACGGCCGCCGCCATCTGCGAAGTCCTTGTGGCCCACATGGTCCGGGTGTACAAAATGCTGCCGGAGACCCCAGTCGCAATCAAGGCGAAGCGCAGCGACAAGCCGAAGGTCTACCAGCGCTTCTACGATGCCCTTCCGGACACCTTCGACCGGAAGACGTACTCTGACGTGGCCGTGTCCATGGGCCTCGTCCCTCGCTCGATAGACCGCACCATTTCGCAGTGGTGCGACTAGGGGCGTCTGGAGAGGACCGCGCACGGTCAATATGCCAAGGTTCGGTAGTCCCCGCAAGGGGGCTACCAAGCCTTTTTAAATCGTATTGAAATACTGTAACTTACAGACTTAATGAGCAATAAACGGATATAAACAAGGCTTATCCGGATAAAAATTCGTATCTTTGCTTGATTAAGCACGAAAAAATAATTCACAATGAAAAAGAATGATATAAAATTCATTGATCTGTTCGCCGGCATTGGCGGCTTCCACTACGCAATGCATAGTATTGGGGGCAAATGTGTGTTCGCCAGCGAATGGGATAAATATGCTCGTGTTTCATATGAATCCAATTTCAAGGATATATCTCCAAATCTGTTTGAAACTGATGCGGAAGGAAATACACCATACTTTAACTGTGATATAAACGACGCCGATCCGAACAAGATTCCTGATTTCGACGTATTATGTGGTGGCTTCCCCTGCCAGGCATTCTCTATAGCCGGCTTGAGAAAAGGGTTCGAAGATACGCGCGGTACCCTATTTTTTAACGTCGCCAGCATTGTCGACAACAAAATAAAGACTGGCTATAAACCCAAAGTCCTTTTCCTAGAGAACGTAAAAGGATTGAAGAACCATATGCATGGGGAAACCCTCGCTACTCTTCTCCGTGTCTTAAAAGAGGACTTGAAATATGAGGTCAAAATCGAAGTATTGAACGCAAAATACTTTGGCGTTCCTCAGAATAGAGAGCGTTTGATTTTTGTGTGTTGGGATAAAGAACAGATCCCGGTAGATGATTTCAAATTCCCTTTAGGTCTTGACTCATCGCTTAAGCCGATTTTCGACAAAGAGAAACTCGACACCTGCATCCCTACAAAAGTGAGCGATATATTTGAGCCAGATAGTGCCATCCCCGAGAAGATGACTATCAGCGATAGAATGTGGATTGGTCACCAAGAAAGAAAGAAGAAGAACAAGGCCAACGGAAAAGGATTTGGTTATTCCCTTTTCACTGGCGACAGTGTATATTGCAGCACGATTTCAGCCCGTTACTGGAAAGATGGAAGCGAGATACTGATTGATCAGTCTGCACAGGGTAAGAATCCTCGGAAACTCACACCAGTTGAAGCCGGACGCCTCCAGGGATATAAAATTGTTGGAGGAGGATGGGAAGACTTGAATGCGGCCAATAACCAGAACAACAAGGAAGGCATTCCTGAGATGAAAATTGTCGTCTCCCCTAAGGAGGCTTATCATCAGTTTGGGAACAGTGTCGCAGTCCCGATGATGAAAACAGTTGCCAACGAGATTAACAAACAACTATTAAGATATGCTGCCAAATCTTAACGAACTTGTCACTCCTATAGTTGACAAAATCGAGCACTTCCATATACTTGACTGTGCTCTCCCCGACGTTTTCAAAAAGAATGTCACATCAATCAAGAACTGCACTGTAGAATACGGCTCGAGCGCATCTTGTATCACAAACAGGTATGGGCAACACATTTTCTTGAGCAATAACTGGTTCTATATTGCCGCCATTCTGGCGCCGCTGTATGAGCCCTTTAACAAGTATAAGGACCTGCTCAATCAGATTGTTGAGAAGGATGTTCTTAAGGAGGCGAATGCTGACAGGATTAAACTTGCAATCAACTCCAGCAGTCTGGAGCCGCAGGATAAGGAGTACTTGATCAAATTCGCTACCGACGCTAAATGGTGGAATGGCGGGAACTCTAATACCGGCGGCAAGACCCTTGACCGTAACGACGCATTGGTTTCTGCGGTTCTTTCTATCGCCAATTTGGTGAACGCATCTCAGTCATACGTTGCCACCCTATGGGAGTTCTTCGGTGATAACCCTCAATATGTTGAATTGTTGAACAACAGGGCCGACTCCTTTATCGAGGGGTCAAGTTCCGTGGCTGTTGATGAACAAGGTAAGGCTTTACAAAAAATCTTTTTCGGCACGCCTGGCAGCGGCAAGTCCAATAGAGTTAAGAAAATCGTCGAGCCTTATAAGAACGACACATTCCGCACGACATTCCACCCTGACAGTGATTATGCTTCCTTTGTCGGCTCTTATAAGCCCGTGGTCAACACGACAGGTGAAACAGTCCCGACTAATTACACGTTGGAGCAACTGGCTGCAATGCTGAAACAAGAGTACAAAGACTCTACAGATAAAGTTGTTACGTTCCATAGTTTCACGTTGAAATACGTCGGATATTTTAACGGACAGATAGCGGATTTTAACAAAAAAGCATTTTTGAACGAGGCCAGTCTTGCTCCATCCTACGATGCCGAGATTAACAAGATGGTTAACCTGTACCAGTGGATGGTGGATAACGGGATGATTTCGAAAGAAAACAGTATTTCTTACGAATTTGTCCCTCAGGCCTTCACCGATGCTTATGTGGCAGCTTGGAAAGACACTACAAAGCCAGTATATCTCGTAATTGAAGAGATCAATCGTGGAAACTGCGCCCAGATTTTTGGAGACTTGTTCCAATTGCTTGACCGCGGAGAAAACGGGAAGTCGGAATACAATATTAAGGCCGACAAGGACCTGTGCAAATATCTCGAGAGCGACAAGGGGCTCGGTAAGGGTCACGAAGGCATCAAGAACGACGAGCTGTGTCTGCCCGGTAATCTTCGCATTTATGCGACGATGAACACATCGGACCAATCCCTCTTCCCTATGGACAGCGCTTTCAAACGCCGCTGGGAGTGGGAGTATGTGCCGATTGACCCCGAGAATCCAGACTCTCAGTTTGTCATCACAATTGCCGACAAAAAGTACGCATGGAAAGACTTCCTTCTCGCCGCCAACGAACGAGTAAAGGATGTAAGCGAAAGCGAAGACAAGCAGATGGGTAACTTCTTCATAAAGGACCACATCAGCAAAGACGAGTTTGTCAGCAAGGTAATGTTCTACCTATGGAGCGAGGTCTGCAAGGACGAATATCGCGCACGAAGTTTCTTCCACTATAAGGACGGCAATAACGATGAATTCTCTTTCAATCAGCTGTTCAAGAACGAAAATGGAAAAACCGTGATTGACGTGGCTATTCTTCATGGTTTCATGAGTTTCCTGGGCGTACCTGAAAAGTAGACGAAGGCAGATGAAACTCCTGTTCGAGGAATATTCCTACGACCTGCCGTATGTGCAGAAGGTCAGCCTGAGCGCTTATTTCTTCCTCTGTGAGGAGTTGAACAGCGCCCAGGTGCCTTACGTGGGCTATTTCTATTCGGAGCAGGCAAAGGATTCTGTATTCATCCTTCCGAAGGTGTTTCTCTTTGCCGGCGAAGGCAAGGTTGAGGACAATGAGATTGCCTTCGGCAAATATCGCCCGGAGGACATCATCAACGTGGACGATCCGAACAACCCGATGCGCAAAGATGGCTTCGACAAGGCGGTGTTCACACTCTCCGTCTGGCTCTATCAGACCATCCAGCGCTATCACGCCCGGCACAAGTACAGCGGCATCATTGAGAACGCAAAAATACAGAACGTCATATCCAATAAAGGAGACAGCGACCAGACCTTCCTGGACACGATGCTCTCGATGCTCCTTTTCACAAGGACCATCAGAACCTGTTCACATACATTTCCATCGTCAACTCCAGCGGCAACAACAAAATCCACTGGGGCAAGACAATGAGCAAGGTTCAACCGCTCATTCGCAATGACGTCCCCTTCTACGCTGAATTCCGGAACAAGAATAAAACCATCAACTACGATGAGGACATCATCATCCTCTTCTACTCTGCCCTGGAATACCTGAAGCAGAAATACTGCTTCCCTGCTAACGTCAACCTCAACTACGACATCATCAAACCACGTCGCGTGGAGGATATGATAGAGACCGGCAAAGGCACTCGCCTGCTCAAATCCATCCGTAAGAAATATTTCACGGACGAGTTGGTGGCGCTGTGGAAACTGCTCTACGTCTTCTTCCAGAAGGCAGAAACCATCCAGAAGGGTCGCTACCACGAGGAGGCGTTGCTCGCCCGTAGTTACAACCTCGTGTTCGAAGATATGATTGACGTGCTCATCGGTGACAATATGCCGGAAATCTCCCATCTCAAGGACACGAAAGACGGCAAGCGCATCGACCACATCTACAAGGACGACTCTCTCATACCCGAGGAAAAGATATTCTTCATAGGAGACAGCAAGTATTACTTTGATGACAGCGAAATTGTCGGTGAATCCATCCACAAGCAATTCACCTACGCCAAGAACATCATTCAGTACAGCCTGAATATCTTCCAGAAGCCCGAGAACAAACGCAACGTTGACGAGAAGAAGGTCGTCAAGGAACTCCGTTACCGAGACGAACTGACGGAAGGATATAATATCACACCGAACTTCTTCATTCGCGGAGCCATCAAGAAGGAATACGTTGCCGGTGGCAAACTGAACATCAACGACCCTGGTCTTGAACCCGATCCTCAGGAGTTCCAGATTAACCGGCACTTCTCCAACCGTCTTTTCGACCGCGACACCCTCATCCTGCAGGCCTATCGCATCAACTTCCTCTACGTGATGGCGTCCTACGCCCGTGGAGACCGCAACATCGGCTTCAAGACCGAGACTCGCAAGCGCTTCCGCGACGACATCGTCCGCACCTTCAACGACCGATATGCATTTTATACCGTGACGCCGCACGATGCCTCTCCGGCGGGAGTTGAAGCGTTCGTCCGCAAACACTTCAAGACTCTTATCGGGAAAATATACAGAGGATCCGATGCGGATACCTCGCTTTGGCTAGCTCTCGAAAAGGGAGACGATGCTGCCAACCAAAAGTTCATTGACATTATAAAAGGAGACGCCAACGTCTCCGACACTACGCTTTAGTAGTTATTCTCCCCGAAAGGGGAACAATATAGAAGCCGGAGTCTCCTCACGCGGGAGGCTCGAACCAAGTGTTTAACTAAAAATATTAAACATTATGATTATTAATATTTTATCGGTCGATTTTATCACAGACGCAATCGACCTTGAGGTGAACAGAGAGAAAAAAGAACACGGACACGTCAGAAGTCTTTTCAAAGACCAGTGTCCTGAACTGTGGGCTGCGGAGCCCTCTCTCGCTGACACCCGACGTCTCTATTTTTCCATCACCAGCAACGCCCGCGAGTGTTACGGTGACAAGTACTCCGCCCGCATCCGCCTCGGAGCGGACCGGGATCTGACCAAAAGCATCCTTAAGCAGCGACTCTACGATTACTTTTGGCAGCGAGCTATTGTCGGGTATGACTTCGTGGACAATGTTAAAGTATAGGTTGAGGACACACAGCAGAAATAGGAGGGCTGTACGCAGTACATCTGATTCTCCGTTGTCCCCAAAGACCAGACCGTTACTTCCGGATAGGAACTCCTCGTTTCGTACAACGATCACTCCATCATTTACGACACCCCCCTATCCGCACTTGACCTTAAAGCATCGTAAGCCTCCGGTGACGCCCGTCATTGAATCCTGAATCTTCATGGCTACCTTCGCGGAAGACATTTTTCTTATGATGACACGCGAAGAGGTTGCGGAGGTTATAACCTACTGCAAGAAGAACGACATTTTCTATAAAACAAGACTGGCGGAACTTGGCATCCCGGTATGGAAGTTCTATGACAGCAAGTCCCGGTATGCTCTTGAGCAGGAATCTTCAGAAGCCAATGGTGAATTCCTGCTATTGTATGCCGGTGGCTCACCTGCACCTGTGCCATCTTTTGCAGCCACATCGGGCAGGAAGGAAGCCTCATCATCCCGGATGCTTGCATGGACAGTATATCCCACAAATCCATACGCTTCCAGCTCCTTGGAGAGAGCCTAAGAAAAAAATATTAACTCTGTAAAACCATATTGAAACTGTCACCAGAGTGAACGGGTATCACCGGAATCACTGAACGGGTATCGACCGGAAAACGTAGGCCAGCATATCTGAGCCTAATCCTTTAATATAACCTTTATCCCAAGATGCTGAATCTCAGAAATCCTTTCTATAAAAGCCTTTTTCATTGGGTTGTTACTGTGAGTAATCAACAGCCATCCTCCACCCAAATCCCGCTGACTCTTGCCATATTTTGCATCCCTTCGATTTGAAATCACCGGAACCTTGCAGAACTTCAGATTATATTCTTCTACAACTTTGCGCACCTTTGTCACCCCGATTTTCTGCACGACCGCAACCATTGTTTCTGCAGCAGTCTTTTCCGCAATGACAGTTCCATCCGGAAACACCACAGTCATATCTCTTGCCGGACCTCTCTCTATTTTGCCCTCTGAACTTGAATTGCGGTTCCGATGAGTTACCTCCGGATCAAGCACCATTTCCTTTGCATCGCTTAATTCCGCTGCAAAGTTGCGCTTACGGCTAAGATGAACGCTCAATGGTTGCCCTGGAACATAATCCACCACCAACACCAGTTCTCGTTTTACAGGTTGCAATGCAGGCTCGATGGTCTCACTCAACACTGGAAGAATTTCTTTATTTAACGTGAGTTCGACGAATTACAACTAAAAGAGTGACAATTGAATAACTCCATTCTCATACGGCGAGACGCGTTCCACATCAATCATCGGCTTTTTCGGGAATAACGAGTAGGCTGCCAGGCTTGCCATCAGGTTGACCGTAAAGCCAACGACGGACCGGTGTCTGGAGTGCTCAATCTGAGCCATGTTTTTCAGTTCGTCGTTGATGGTCTCAATGAGTGCTCTCTTCCGGAGGAGAATGCGGTCTCCAATGGTCATGATTTGTCCCTTCATGTTACTCTTCAGCTTTGTAATCAATTGAATACCATCAATAAAAAGCCTGGAAAGAGTTCTTTGCAAATGTATCCCTTGTCTCCGACAAGTCTACCGAAGATCTGCTCAATGAAGGACTTGTTCCGGAGCGGCTCCCTGTCGTCAACATTGCCCGGTGTGACCATGAAGTTCAGGAGGTCTCCCTTTTCGTTGCAAATGAGGTGCAGTTCGAAGCCGTAGAACCATCCCATCGAGCACTGGCCCCGCTGGGCAAGTCCCTTGAAAACCCTGTGGAGATGGATGCGTTGGTTCTTGCAGACGCGCAAAGCCGTACTATCGACAAAACTGATCCCCGTGCAGCCGCCCAGGCAGCACTTCTTGACGAACAGGATGAAAGGTACAGCAACCTTTCGCTCCAGTTCAACGAAGCGGTTATAAGAGACGGTGTGAGGAAACAGGTCGGTCATATTCTTGTAAACTTCATTCAAGTAAAAGTGTTTCAAACTTTTATAGCCCATCAGATGAAACAGTATCATGATGGTCATCACCTCGGCATCGGACAGCGTGCTGTCACGGTGGTACTTCCTTTTAGACTTGTCCCGCTTGGAAGCGAGTCCGTTAATCTTGATAAATCTGTCATAAATGTGGCAGAAGTCATCCGCCATACAGAAAATTTCCGTAATTTTGTCTCTGGCGATCGTCATGGCGAAAGTGTTTGTAATAGTTTATTTGCTCTAACAAATTTACAAAAACTTTCGCTATTTTCCTAATAATCAATTAGTTAATTTTCATCGAACTCACGTTAATTAGCATGTGTCAGCAACTGAAGCCGTATAGTATAGACAAGTGTCATACGTACGGCCATTCATTTTGATATTCGTCAATGACAATATTATTAGATGTCAGTCCAGTAAAAAAACATCTTACATGTTTGATTGCATCATCTTGGACGAAATATTTTCATATATTTGTATACTAATCAATTCGTTTTTTATGGCAACTGGATTTCAACCCAACATTACTATTAAGGAGGCGATTGACCACATTGATCGCCAGGAGTATCTTCTCCCGTCCATACAACGCAAATTTGTATGGTCTGCACCTCAAATTGAAACGCTTTTCGATAGTATAATGCGTGGATATCCTATCAATTCATTCATGTTCTGGCACATCTACGATGCCGAGATAAAGAAGAATTTCAAGTTTTATAAATTCCTGTCTGCATACCGTGAATTTTTCCAAGTCAATAATCCTGATTTTGACGCAATCGGATGCCCTGACTTTGACGCAATTATTGATGGACAACAACGCTTAACAAGTTTATACCTTGGTCTAAAAGGAACATACGCATATAAAATGCCACGAAAATGGTGGGTAAACAACGAAGATGCACTTCCTACAAGACGCCTGTATCTGAACTTGAGTTCAGATATTTCAAAGACTTCTGAAAATGAAATGTCGCTTGCCTACGACTTCCGTTTTCTTACTGATGCAGAGTATAAGAAACTTTCTGAAGTTGACACTGATTATTGGTTTCCGGTCCGTGAGATTCTAAGTTTACCTACACCTAATGATGTGATTAAATATGTGATTGCTAATGAACTTGATGAAAAACAGACCAATGTGCTTTATACTTTGATGCAGCGAATTCATCAAGATAAGCTAATTAATTACTACCTAGAAGACAAGCAGGATATCGATGCTGTGTTAGATATTTTCATCAGGACAAATAGTGGTGGCGTACCATTAAGTTTCTCTAACTTATTGATGTCAATAACAATAGCGAATTGGACAACCGATGATGGCTCTGATGCAAGAAAATCATTAGCAGACCTTGTCACTGATGTCTTCAATATTGGAAAGCCTGGTTTTATGATATCTGAAGACTTTATCCTGAAAACTTGTCTTGTGCTATTCAAAGACAACATCAAATTCAATGTAAAGAACTTTGATTCAGATACTGTCAGTTTGTTCAGCGCCAATTGGAAACGTATCAAACAATGCATTTTACAGTCTTTCCTTCTTCTTGAAAGTTGGGGCTTCAACAACGACAGTCTACGTGCAAAGAATGCTGTTATCCCTATCATTTACTATGTCTACTGGCACAACATTGAAGATAGTCTCCTCAAAAAGACAGAGTACTTGAAATGCAAAGAAGAAATGCGTAAATGGCTTTGCATTGCCCTACTTAAGGGTGTTTTCGGTGGCCAGACTGACACCATCCTCACAAGGATCAAGAATGTACTAAAGGGTTACACAGGTGACTCCTTCCCTCTCAATGAGATGATAATAGCATTTAAGGGCCAAGATAGGAACTTTACTCTCGACAATGATTTCATTGAGAGCATTCTGAAAACGCAAAAAGACAGTCCTTCATGCTACCCTATCCTGACACTACTGTATAGCCACATGAATTTTGAAAATGATAGATATCACAAGGACCATTTACATCCAGCGGCATCATTTTCAAAGAAGAGGCTCATTGATACATTTGGATCGGAAGAAGCAATCCCTTCAGAGTATTACACGAATCCTGATTACTGGAATGGAGTTGTCAACTTGCAGTTGCTAAACTCAGGACTGAATGAATCAAAGAAGGACACATCATTAGAAGACTGGATCAAACAGAACAAAGTAAATAAAGAGACCCAGCTTATACCATCAAATGTAAGTTATGCATTTAAAGACTTCGTAAGTTTTTACGACACCCGAAAAGCAATCATCGTTAATCGTTTAAAAAAGATTACAGAAGTTTAATACGACGCTTTTGTCTTAAAAGCCATTAGCAATTAACGGAACTATGCGAATTATGGCTGCAAAGTAATGGGTTCAACATCGATAATCCCTGTCCTTTGCATCGCCTCAAATTCATCGTATAAAGCAGCTACACAAAAAAGGACCTACGCAGCACCTGTTTCATCTTAAATAGACCGTCAAGATGTTTGGGACTCGTGTGTATCAAAATCGAGTTGAGATCTCAACAAATTGACTCGACGAAAACTCGCACAAAGAGGCTGGCTAAAGAGTCGAGCGACTAATAGCCAGCCCATTTTTTGTCTTGCTGACGATGCTACCAGTCATCAGGCGGCGACCACTGGCTGAACTCCGTTTGATTAGCCAATTCCAGAACAGAAAAGTAATAATTATTTAGTTTTCCGTTCTGAATATTACTATATTTACACTACAATATTTGAATATGAAGGGATTGGTATCGAATACTTAATACCATACGTTAGCTAACTAATCATTTTAATTCAAAGCAATGACACAACTTCAGATAACAACAGATAGAATTATCGATCTGGTAAAGCGCCCTGGATATATATATGCTTTCATAATGACCATCGTGAGGGATTGCTTCTATGATTTGAATAATCCAGAGGAGTTTGAATCTAGAGATAAGTTGATCACAGAAGAACTTATGACCTTGCTGGGATTCTGGATCCAGCATTCAGAATCTCACTGGGGCTACCCTATTACTTTTGATGATATGTATCAGATGGTACTTGATACTGATGTGCTAATGAAAGAAATGCATATTTCATCCTATGAGACTGTATTCCAGGAAATGCATCGAATCATTCAGAGTTCCCCTTCTAATGGTAAATATGAGTTATCTGACGAGGCTAAAGCACAGAGCATTCAAGAGGCAATTTATTACAATGGTGATTCAGCTTACGACTATGAATATGTACACTTCCTTACGAAAAAGTACAAATATGACCGCGAATGGCTAATTGAAAACAAGGGATTCAATATTGACAATGCCGGCGAGATTGCGCTGGAAATCAAAAGAACAATCAATTCCAAAGCATCAAAGCTATCTTTCACAAATAGGAGTATTAATTATAAGACGCTCGGCATTGATTCTGATGAAGAGTTTAATAAGCTTTTGACTTTTGCGCCATTTATAGCCATATTGTCTCCATTTGAGAATGACGGAATGAGCTGTTTCCGCAATGATGCAATTATTCCTTTCTGTAATCAACTACGAGACCTGTTTTGTATTTCTTGCAACGATCTCATTGAGTTTGAAGATGCATGTACGTTTCTAAACCTTTTTTCCTTTTCAATCACTCCAAATTGCAACCAAACTTATCAGCGTTTTGGCGACTTTAATATACTCCAGGCAACACCAATTATTCGGTTAGAGAAAGATCAGTATTTTATTCCGTTGATATATCAGCTTTTTGTGTCGCTTTATGAAGGTCCATACTATTGGATCATGGCTGATAAACAGTATTTCAAAAAGGCTGGCAGTAACCGAGGTAGGGCAGCAGAAGAAATTGTTTATGAATTGCTTACGCCGATATTTGGAGAACAAAGGGTGCTTAGAGATATTGAAATTAAAGACTCAAAGCATCACACAATTACAGATATTGATACTTTATGCGTGCTCGGAACAAAGGCTATCTGCTTTCAGGTAAAATCCAAACGATTATCACAGATATCGAGGACTGGCACGATAAAAGATTTGACTCACGATTTTAAATGTGCGGTTCAAGATGCGTATGAACAAGGATTGCTATGTAGAAAGCACATATTAAATCCACAGGATGTACTCTTTTGGTCAAAGGAAAACAAAGAAATAGTTAAGATTAGCGATAACATTGACGAAGTATTTATTGTATGTCTTACTAGCGAAAACTACCCTGCACTAACACATCAGGTGCATGAACTACTTATAAAGCAAAAAGAGGATCCATACCCTGTTGTATTTAGCGCATTTGACTTGGGGTTGATTACCCACTATCTTGACAACTCGTATAAGTTCACTTACTACATCCAGCAAAGGGTTGCAACCTCTTCATATTACTATTCAACAAATGAAATAAACTATTTAGCGTACCATCTTATACATAAGCTATTTCCACAGCGAGACTATTCACGTGAATATCTGGCAAATGATTTTGCTTGTGAAATAGATAAAGACTACTATCCTTTCATTTCAGGCCTACAACAGGAACACGAACCAGGATCAATAAAAAGAAAATGGGAGTGCCCAGAATTTGAGGCATTGTGCTGTCAGATTGCACATATTCAACATCCAAAAGTAACTGACATAATATTCCTATTGTACGACCTTAGCTCCGAAGCACGAGAAAAGCTAATTGAACATCTTAACTATGTAAAGGAAAGAAGTCTACAAAATGGTACGATTGTTAATATCAGGGCACAATACGATTTGCCCGAATCGATAGTTGGCATAACATGTATTTCAGAGAAAACTATTGAGGGGCTGTATAAAGACATGTATTGTCTTGAGCATCTGCACAAATATCATTACAAAGCAAATCAATGGCTAACTCTTGCTGTTCTAAACACATCTTCAAATTTGGTAGATTTAGCAATCTATGATGATAGCAAATGGACATATGATGCTACCCTTGAGCGCTTGTGTGCTGAGAATGTCCGAGGCCACATAATGGAATAAAGGTAGCGATATAGAAGAGTAATCAAGTCGATATTCTATTTTGTCTTTGGAATTCGGTGACTGCCGTAACAACAGGATTACAGCCACACGAAAATCTTCATCGACAATGGTCACGGCTCCGACACCGCGGCAAATGCAGCACGAACGAACGGTTTCTTGAGCACAAGTTTTACCGCATCACCGCAACAGGATTAGTCTTCTCTCTCCCCAGCAGAGGATTTGACGCAGAACTTCTAGTCCCTAAAGAGAAGGACATCACTCTCGCAGAACGATGCCGCAGAGTAAATGCCTGGTACTTGGAACACGGCAAGGATTCCTGCTTACTCGTTTCAATCCATGCCAACGCATTGTAAGTCTCCGGTCTCCCACGTCATAGACTTCTGAATTATTATCCGGAACTTTTGCCATCCAAAACATGTAAGACCATGATGACCAAAGAAGAAGTGGCAAGTATCGTAAAGTACTGCAATGACAATGGCGTAAGCTACAAGGCCAGGCTATCTGAGCTGGGCGTTCCGGAATGGAGGTTCTTTGAGAGCAAGCGACATTATGCAAAGGAGCGGGCATCTTCCGCATCGCCTTCGGGCGAATTCCTCCTGTTGACTGCCGGAGGCGACTTTGTCCCGATACCGGCATTTGCGGCGAAGACCGGCAGGGGGAGACTGTCTTAAAAGTAAAAGTATCCCCTGCGAGGATTGAGAATTCGTTGTCGCCCCTGTATAGGGGTACAGACTTTACAACTCTAGCCGAGACTTTTCAGACAGTCTGGGGGGGGGGGGCCAAAGAAGAACTCACAGGCTCCAAAGACGGGAAGCGTGGAGTTGCGCACTCCGAACGGAACGATAAGGCGTATCCATGGCGAGCTTAACAAAGGGTACCTGCAGTCAATCATAATCCAAGGTACGACACTAAGGTCATCCTCAAGTCGGACATTGAAGACAAACAGCCGGAATACAGAATAATCCTGATTGCCGACCTCCTCCCACCCCCAGGCTGTCTTAAAAGTTAAACATTCCTTCGCGAGAACCAAGAATTCGTTTTAGGTCGTGTATGGGGATACGAACAATTTCAGTCTTTCAAGGACTTTTAAGACAATAATGGGGGCAAAATCAGTGTTTCGGCACATAATCTGTCTTCCCACTAATGGCATCATCAAGTATGGCCTCCACAAAGTCATCAGCGGCAAGATTTAACGTGGTCTCCTGCTCATTGCTCTCATACTCGTATTTCACCTCACAGATTTTTACCGCTCCCCAATAACGCGAATTAAGCCATGCGTCGTCTAAGGGGAAAACAAAGGAAGAACCCGGCTCCGGATTCTCAGGGAGTTGTCTCTCCAGTTCCTCCATTGAGTATTTTACATTGCCGTCGAAATCGCGGATAATATTATCTTTCGTTTCTATGGGAAGATGGCTGGCTTTAAGCCAGTATTCCGATTTTGATGTATAGAGCATAGCCAACCTTTCCCGATATCGCTGAATGCTGAAATGATTCTTGTCGGCCCATCCCCCATCTATAGCAAACAAACAATGTCGACAATCCACATGGGTCGTGACAATAATTGATCCGAGGACCTCATTCCATTCAGGAGTTCGGAGTTCCTTCAACGAAATACCATGAAAGTCGGCGAATTTGATAGCTCTTTCCTGAAACCCTTTGCTTGAGACCATAATGCCTCTGACATTATCAAGATCATGTAGAACGCCAAAGAAATCCCTCACCTTCCCAATTGGAACATGAGTTTTATAATTCTTGCACTCGATGGCCACACGATGAAAAATGCCGTCCTTTTCGTATTCCCAGAGCACATCAATCTGATGCTCACAACCAGACTTTCCCTTTAACTTCACATTGTGCTGAACGCGAGACGGCTTGAGAACACCATTATGCTCAAGTTTTTGGAAAACACGCTGAGTAAAGCGTTCAAATTCAGTATTGGGATTCATAATCATTCGTTACTACTATCACTGCTAGGATGAGATTTTGCAGAGTGTAAGATATCCATCGCCAAGTGTTCTTTCTGGCGTACTTCTGCATCAATGACCTCTGGGGCTATTAAATTATACTCTAATTGTTCTCTAATCTTTCTAGTATCGGTGAGCACCGGCAATGAGAGATTGTCCTCGGCTCCAATATAATGCAGAAATTTAACGGGTACGGTGTCATTAACAAGCTTTTCAGCCAAAAGGCATTCTGTGGATTTAAATGAGGTTAAGTAAATTGCAGTAATTGCGCCTGTTATATCCAAATAGTCAGCATTTGCCGACACAACCCGGAACTCATTTTCCTCTCGCCATCCAGACTGTTTCGTAAACAGAATCCGCCTTGAATTACGCCGAATATATTTGTCTATATCCTCAATGGTTTTTACACTTGTGGGAATTGGAGTATTATGCTCCATTGCTTTCTTGTAATGAATGAACCCATAAAGTGTCCCTTCTGAAAAGGATAATTTTGATGCGTCAAATTCAATACAAACGCCATTGCACTTGTCAGCATAATGTCCCCACATGATTGTTGACATGCACCCTTTGAAATAAGAGGCATAATCCATTGTAAAACTAATCTGTTTATATTTCCGACGGATTTCATCATATGCCTTCAATATAGGGATGCTATTGGGATTGGATGATGCACATCGAACACTCTTCTCTTGAACATCATTCATCTTCGACAAGGGAGAAAACAATAGTCTTTGAGAAAGCCAGATTTTAACGAAAGAAACAAATGATGTATAGTGGTACAAATGAGCCGACTTTTCAGCAAAAGTGAGCCGATGACCAGGATATTCTCCATTAGCGGTATGATATATTCTCTTCTGCATAGATATCATTGTTGGAACAGTCACAAAGTTCGTAAATATTTCCGTTATTCTCTAATAATCAAACCTGTCAAAGCAAGTTCACTGCGCTAAAGCTTCGTTCAAACGGCTTGGGTCCGTCCTCCGAGGCACAAAGCGCCCCTATGAACTCCACTTGTGGCAGTTCCACTGCGAGACTCTTTCCTCCGCCTGTTTTCGCTTCGCACACAATCTAAATTATGTTAAGCGACTTCTTTGGAAGAATGTGAAGGTCTATCCTTCGAAAAACTCACCGTCGGATCGGCCGGCAATATTAAGGGTTAGCGTCTTTGGCCAACGACCTCCTGATTTAAGCCTGAAAACCATCTGACAACTACGTCAACGAAGCATTGAACGGGTAGATCAATAAAAAAGAATTATACGCCGAGCACAAGATAAACCGTGTCAACTTCTCGCACTGTACAAACTCTTCTTAATCGACAAAATTACCATAAAAACCGCCTCTTATCCGACATAATTGCTCATTCGGGCATTTCTTAAGATTATTATTGTACAATACTTCGGTAAAAATTTACCGTACTAAAAAGTTAAATAATGGAAGCCGGG
>ENA-ORSK01000577-ORSK01000577.1-human-gut-metagenome-genome-assembly--contig:-NODE-577-length-35995-cov-33.215748_pt1 | contig 35995 bp, 28 predicted proteins | sample MGYA00242192_ERZ509159 | MGnify/ENA primary metagenome ERZ509159 (study PRJEB26280, sample SAMEA2338663) | human gut metagenome | biome: human gut; feature: human-associated habitat; material: faeces...
CCACTGCGCTTTGTGCGCCAGGCGTGGCCAACAACACGGCGCAGTCGCTTGTACTACGCACACAAGGACTCCCGCTCGGCAAAAACAAGCGAACTTGTGCTTGTATATCAAAGATGAAAGTGAAGTTTTTTGCCGTGTGGGAAGAGGAGCACAAAGAACCAAGGCGAACAACTGCAACTTGTTGTGGTTGAAGCAAAAGGCGCTTGTGTGCGACGAAAGCTCGGCGCTCCAAGGCTCGCCGCCGCTGCGGCTCGAAATCCGTCTTCGAAAATGCACATACCGTGTATAAGTGCCTATTAAAACTGTTGCAAAAAACACATGTTTTTTGTTATAATATTGCCATAGTTCGTTTTGGGAGAGGCGATATGCTTGTCAAGGACAGAAAATACTTGATCGGACTCAAAGTGTTGGCGACGATTGCGCTTTGTTGCACAATCGTGCTGTGGGGCGCACTTTGGATTGCGTCGGCAACGCCCGGCAACGAAAGCGGTCAAAGCACGCAGATCGTGTCCGACAAGGTGGATTCGATATTTAACCTGTCTTCCAAATTCAATGCGAAAGTGGTCACGCAAAACGTGATTCTCAACCGCCCCGGAAACAAAATTTATTTTGCAGGGCAACAAGAACAACTGACCGTTTCTTTCCTTCCTAAAAACACGCTTGACAAAGACGTGTATTTTGTGTCCGACCACCCCGAATACTCAACGGTGGACGAAAACGGACTTGTGACTTTTCACTCTTGGGGTTGGTCTAAAATCTACGTATATCTCAAAAGCAATCCGTCCATTTACAATTGGGTGAGCGTCGGCTGTTACGGACCGAATCCCGACGAAGTCGAACCGACGATAGCCTTGCCGTCCTCGATAAAAGCCGGCACTACGAAGGGTGTGAGGTTGAGTGACAACACGCTATCCCCCGTATCCGCGTCTTATTCGTCGTCAGACGAGAGCGTTGCGCTTGCATCGGGCGGCTACGTCAGCGGCGTGAGCGCAGGCACTGCCACGATAACGGCAACTTTCGACAGCGGAAAACAGATTTCAACGCAAATCACCGTCAAAGAAAATCCCGACTTCATAATGCCCGAAAAAATCGTTTTCAAAGACAATCCCACCCTTGTGCACGGCTCCGAGAAGGCTCAATCCGTTTACGACCTCATAGACCGCGTTGAGCCTGCCGGCGCGCCTTGGGACTTTGTGGTCACTTCGAGCAAGAAATCCGTTGTGCGCGTCAGTTACAACAACTTCAACGTAATGGGCGTAAAACCCGTGACGTTGACATATACGTCAAGATACAATCCTGCCGTTTCGGCATCCGTAACCGTAGATATCACCAAAATTCCGCCCACCGAACTGCGACTTGCAGGCGCAGACGTCATCACGCCGCACACTTCGACGCAATACAGCGCAAAACATATGCCGCAATACTACGAAAAGGACGTCAAGTGGGAAGTTGTCAGCGGAAACGCAACCATAACGCAAAACGGAGTGCTTGTGGCAAAGACGTACGGTAAAGTGGTGATACGCTGCACGAGTACCCTCGATCCGACACTGTCCGTAGAAAAAAACATAGACGTAAAACTTTTTTCAAACACCTACGAAATGGTGCGCAAGTTTATGGGACACGGAGGGCTTTCCGCACTGCTCGGATTCGGCATTTTCGGCACGTTGTTTTTGCTTTGCAAGCGCAAGTGGGGGTGCGCCTTATTCAGTGCGCCGCTTGCCTTCGTGTACGCAGGAATAAGCGAGGGCATACAGTATTTCACTCCCGGAAGATTTTGCACGATTACGGACGTTTTGATAGACTTTATAGGCGCGTTGATAGGCATGGGCGTTGCGATTGTGCTTGTTGCGCTCGTACTTGGAATTTGGCGGCTTGCAAGCAAAAAGAGCTTTGATACACTTGCGTATGCATACAAAATCCTCGATTTCAAAACCTTGTTTAAAAAGACGTACAAGTTCGACGCGCCCTATCGTAGAGAACTCGATACGGCGGAGTGCGTTGACGAAAACGTTTTGCAAGACGTTGCTTGCAACGTGAATTGACAAAGCGTACAAACTGCAAAACTTGCTGAAAAACCGTGCAAAAAAGCGCGGTTTTTTGTTTGCGCAATCGTTTATATTCTCGAAAATCAGTCCATAATCATTGAATGAAAAAGGAAGTTTTGAACGAAAAAAGTATTGTCGCAACCACAGAACAAATTGCCCGAAACAACACCGATATTCATCCCCTTGCGCCCTTTGTCGCAAAGATGTTCGAAGCCGCGATCGACAAAAACGAGCGCGATGTGGTGATCGTGTGTTTCGGCACAAACGCCATTTCGGGTGACTCTCTCGGCCCTTTGGTCGGAACGCTGCTTACGAAAAAATACAACATCGGCGCGTTTGTGTACGGCACCGATGAGGCGCAAATCAACGGCAAAAATATGAAAGAGTGGATGTCTTTCGTCAAGTCCGCACACGAAAACGCACTGCTCGTTGCAGTGGACGCCTCCCTTGGAAACAAGGACAAAGTTGGACAAATCGTGCTGCGCGACGACGGCGTTTGCCCCTCGGGCGTAACGGGAAAATCCGAGAGATTCGGGGACGTGGGTGTTTTGGGTATAGTGGCACAAAAACACGGCGACGCTCTGATGCAACTTATGACAGTATCGCCACTTTACGTTGAAAAAATGGCAGATGAAATCGCTATTATGTTGAAATGCGCAATAGGATGACCGAAATTAAGTCAAGGTTTCACATTTGCTTTTTGACAAAAATCAACCTTTGACGTTTTCGCAAAATCGTCATTTTTCATTTTTTTATTGCATATGCGTTCTTTTTTGATTATAATGTTTATAATTATAACTTATGCGCGGACACGCTTGCGCGAGCAGGCGTAACCCATAGCACGCAAGGAGCAAATATGTCAGTCAACTTACTTTGTGCCGATATACCGTATGCGGATATTGCGTTTTTCGTAATAATCGCACTTGGACTTATATTGGGCATCATCAGAGGCTTTGCAAAATCTTTCAAAGGCTTCTTTTTGACGATTGCAATTATGCTTGCGGCTCTGCTTTTGATTGCCCCCACTTTCGACAAGGTGCGCAACCTCGACGTTTTTGTGAATATGGACAACTCCATATCCGCAAAGTTTGAAAGCGGCAACGTGATTTTTTCAACGCCTATAAACGTGCGCGTGGACGCCGAAACGGGCGAAAAATCTTATTGGGTGAGCGTCACCACCGACGAAGGCACGTCCGAGCAACCTCTCGAAAGCAGCATGGGCAACGACCTTACTTCTTCGCTCAAAGGCAAATTTGCCGTGTGGCTTGCAAAGACGTTTATCACCGACGACGGACAGACTATCGGCGGCGTTGCGGGCACTTTCGTGTCAGATATAATCGTTGCGGTGGTTATGTTCGTCGTGTATTGTTTGGCGCTGGGGCTCGTGTGCTGGCTTCTTCGCAAGATATTTGCAAAAATGCACACGTCAGATTCAAAGGCTCTCGTTGCGGTGGATCGCACTTTCGGCGCAGTCATATCCGTAGCGTTCGCGTTTGTGTTTATCCTTTTGGCACTTGCAATACTCAACACGCTCAAAGACAAAATCCCTGCCGTCGACGAAGCTTTGTCCTCTTCGACCGTGTGCGGATATTTTTACGCCAACAATCCCGTTGCAAAACTTTTCACCAAAATCTTTGGTTGACAAATCCTCGTGTATGCTTGCGCATGCACGTTTGATATTTATGGAGTAATTTTATGAGAGTACTTCGCGGAACATTAACTTTCGTTTTGGGTATGATCATCGGTATCATACTTTTCGTCCTCGCTATCGGCGGAGCGGTTTTTGTCGTGGGCACTTCGGTGACCGTGGGACAACTGCAACAAAAAATCACACAAGAAGAAATCATTGCGCCCGACAGCGCCTTGTACGGACAAACCGTTCTGGACGCCGTCAAGAGCCTCATCAACGACATAAACGGCATCGATTCGCTCACTTTGCAAACGCTCTACGATCACTACGGACTTGCGATATTGAAAGGTTTGAGCGGCATAGATTTCACCACGAAAGACTTCTACACCGCCCCGATCAAAGATATTTTGAACGATATGTCCATCGTGGTCAATTCTTTCACACTCAACGATATAAGCGGTATTGCCGGCGTCGATTTCTCTTCCTTCGGCTTGCCTATCCTCGACGAAAACTTGCAAAACAACTTGCAAACCGCACTCAACAACATTATGGGCTCGCTCAACGGCGATTTGTCCGTGCGCAAGATTAAGGACGATTTCGGCATCGACATCGGCACGGGCGACAACAAGCTCATCGCAACGATTCAAGACGTGTCGCTCTCCTCTTTCGGCGAAGTGGTCAACGCAATTACTCTCAACAGACTTCTGGACGTAGACACCGACTCTTTCGTCGTCAAAGGCGAAAACCGCGTTTACAAAAAAACCGATATTTATCAAGAAGTTTCAAAGGCCGAACTTCAAAACAAAAACTACTCCCCCGCTCTCGGAGTTGAAACATTTATCGCAGGCGCAATCGACACCGACGGCGACGGCACGACCGACAAACTCGTCGAAAAAGAATTGAGATACGTCAAAAAAACCTCTGTCGCAGAGGACGGAACGGAAAGCGAAAAATACGTCGTAGACAACTCCTGTTATGCGGACGATTTCAACGATGACGAAAACGAAAAAACTTTCTATCGTCACGTTCAATACACTCTTTCAACGGACGTTGCGGATATGAACGAGTTGTATATCGCAACTTATGCAAACCGCATCGCAACGCTTGACGGTGGCAAATACACCCTCGTGCAAAAGGAGTTTACCGCTCTTAAAGATATTGCGTTTGCATCCACTCCGACCGTTTCGGGCGGCAATATCGATATCCAAAACGTGAAATACGCCTTGGAAGACGGCACGTACGAAAACAGCGACGTTTTCTATATCACGGACAGCCCCATAACCAAAGACAGCATGCTCCGCACTCTCGGCGAGGGTGAAACCGCAAGCGGCACGGCGTATTTGCGCACGCACAAAGGCACGTCCGCAACCGTACTTCAAATCGTCGCTTATATGAGCGTCGTTTAGCTTCAAAATGCGGACGGACTTCTCGACTCGCTCACAGTCGGCGACGTCGTGGACACCGATAAGCCCGGCACGTCAAAAGCGATAATCGCTCTCAAAGATTGCAAAATCACCGAAATCGGCACGAAAATCAACACTCTCAAAATCGACGAACTCATCGATATAAACGACGAATCCGCGCGTATTATGCAATCGCTCGCCGCAAGAGGCTGTACCCTCGACGACCTTGCAACCATTGCCGATTCGCTCACTATCGGTGAGGTTATGGACATCGAATACGACGCATACGTCGCAAGCGCGAGCGGCGCATACGTGCAAGACACGGTGTTTGTGGCATACAACAAATACGCTCACGATTTGTCTGAGTACACCCTCTATCAAAAAACCGCAAGCGGCGATTTCTCGGAGTATTCCGGCACGGTTGAAGACGGTGGCGAATATTACGTCGCAGTCCCGAGATTCCGCCTATACAATCCCGATACCGACGCAGGACTTGCAAGATATAATCTTTCCTCCGAAGGTGCGACCGCTCTCGCGCTTCAACAAATGGCAAAAAGAGGCTACACTCTCAAAAACATCGGCAGCGAACTCAACACAATGTATTTCGACGAACTCGTGCGCATCAAAGAGGGCGACAGCGTGCTTATGAGAACTCTATCCACAAAGAACGCCACCCTCGACAACATAAGCGAGGTTGTCGATACACTCAAAGTGGATGAAGTTATCCAAATAGACGAAAGCTCCGCGCGTATTATGCAATCACTCGCCGCAAGAGATTGCCTTGTCAAAGATCTCGGCACGGTTGCGGACGAGCTTACGCTTGCAGAAACCATAGACGTTCAATTCTACAAATACACGCAAAACCTCAACGGAAAGTACGTCAAAGTGGTTGAAGAGGACAAATACGTTTATTGCGATGGCAACGCGTATTTCGACTCTCAACGCTTCACAAAGGAAGCGGACGGTAAATACGTCGAGGACGCAAACGGCAAGTTTGCTCACCCCTTCTACTTCACGCTTTACAATCCCGCAGAACATTCATCGACGCTCACAAGATACGACTGCGCAAAAGAGGACGCTTCCGATCCTAGCTACAATCCCTCGTCAAACGTCTTGCAACGCTTGGCATATTCTTCTTTGGGCGACTTTTCAAACGCTTTTTCAAGCCTTACGCTCGGTGACGTAATGGACATCGATATAGACTTGATGGTTAAGGACGAAACAAAGATTGACGGCACGTCTTACTTCTACTACGACGCGGCAAACAGCGTGTATATGCGCCAAAACGACGCGTTCGATCCGTCGTCCGTCGATGCAAAATATCAAAACTTCAAGGTCACCCTCGAGGGTGAAAGCTCCGCCGTCATCAAACGCCTTGCTTACGTCAAAGTGGACAACCTCTCTTCCGCAATGGAAGCGGTGATGAAAGATATGCTTCTTTCGGAGCTTATCGACGTGTACACTTACTCAACCGTAAATACCGTCGTAAACGATTATAAAACAAACAAGCCTGCCGACAGCGAAATTGCAAACACGGATCGCTTTATAATCGCGCCCGTAGGCTCGGAAACGGTGGACGGCGTAGAAAAACAATATACGTTCGTGTACGACAAAACCGGCAAATATATGAAGCGCGATTATCGTTTTGAAAAAGCCACGAATATTACGTTTACGGGTACTATGACTTATTCTTACGAGCAAATCACCGATTTGACCGACAGCGCAATCGCGGCAGGGAACCTCTATTACAAGGGCACAAAGGACGGAAAAACCGAGTATATCCACAACGTTGCGCTCTGCACTTACGTGATTGCCCAAAACACGAAACAAGACCATTCGACCGGCACTCTGAAATTTGTTCTCGACACCAATAAAATATATAAGAGAGTCGCGGGTTCGGAATACACGACGCCTACGTACACGAACACCGCCGGTGATCTGTACGTGATAATAAACGGCACTTACGTACCGTACGATTCTTCAAACTACACGCATTATAGCAACGACGTTTATCGTCGCATCGACGGCACTTCTTACGTTGACGTTTCCTCCCCCGACGACGGCACGGGCTATTATAAACGCGCGGAAGGCGAAATATTGTTCTCAAAGCAATATTGCGAAAATATCTACGTCCCCACAAACGAAGAGTACGGTCAATTGTACGTCATCATCAACAACGAGCCCGTGAGATACGACATCAATTTGCACGACGCAAGTTTGCAAAGATACACTGCGGTTGTCGGCTACCTTGCCGTTGCAAACGAAGCGTACAACTCCTCGGACGAAGTGAGCTACACAAATCCGCTCGACCACATCGCGGCAAGAGTTACCGTTGAAAACGAAAAGAGCGAAGCGGTACTCCGTATGCTTGCAAGAAAACAAGTTACGATTTCGAATATCAACGACGTCATCAAAGAGGCAACCATAAGCGACCTTATGGATTTGACGGAAGGCAGCTTGTTCTACGACTTTAAAGACAGCAAGCTCGACAACCTCAGCCAAGACGTAGAACTCAAATTTACGACAATGACCATGGGGGAATTGCTCACCTATGCAAACATCGCGAATATCGAGCCGCAAGTCAAAACCGCAATCGAACCTATCACGCTCGAAAGTTTCTTCAAGAGCTTAAAATACAGCGAAACGGCAGGCATCGTCGTAGATCTTGAAAAAGCGTACGGTTACGCCGCTTAATTTTAATCGCTAAACAACATTGCAAAAGCACCGAAAAATCGGTGCTTTTGTTTTTTAACTACATTATAAAAATCTGACTTTTTGGCAAAATATGGGTTTGATTTGTTGTTTTTGATTGTTTAAACCTTGTTTTATTGTTTTTCGGACAATTCCAACCACTCTTCTTCAAGGGGGGCGAGTTTTGCTTGAAGAGAGGATATTTGTTCCTCTATCTCGGCAATCTTGGTGTAGTCAGAATATACGCTTTGGTCGTTGTGCATGGTGTTTTGAAGAGAAGAAATTTGCTCATTGAGCGCGTTCATTTTTTCTTCCAGAAAACTTATTCTATGCGCTCTGCGCGCCGCTTCCTTGCTTTGCGATACGGGCTTTTCTTTTTTCTTTTCATCAACCGTTTTTACAAAATCGTTTGCAAAATCGCTTACTTGTTTTCTCGATTCGTAATCGGAATACTTGCCGTCGAAAAGTTCCGCTTTTCCGCCGTCGAAAACTATTAGCCTGTTGCAAACTCGGTTGATGAAATACCTGTCGTGAGATACCGTTATCACCGTGCCCGTGTAGTTTGAAAGCAATCTTTCAAGCGTTTCTTTGCCTATGATGTCCATGTGGTTCGTGGGCTCGTCGAGAATGAGAATATTCGGTTTTTTCCTCAAAATTTTGCATAGCGCAAGACGCACTTTTTCACCGCCCGACAAATCGCATATGCGCTTAAACACGTCGTCGCCCGACAGCATAAACGCACCCAATGCGCTTCTTGCCTCGGTGTTTGAAAGCATAGGAAATTCGTTCTGAAAGTCTTCTAACACCGTAAGCGTAGAAAAACTTTGAGTGGACGTTTGGTCAAAATACCCCACCTGCGCGTGCAGACCGAAAGTCGCGCTTCCGTCGAGTGCTTTAATTTTGTGCACGATAGTTTTCACAAGAGTGGATTTCCCGCAACCGTTTTGACCTATTATACCGACCTTGTCCCCACGTTTTATAATTGTATTTATTTGACCGAGCGGCTTGTCGTAGCCGAAAACGAGCTTGTCCAAAACAACCGCTTTTTCAACCGTTTCGCGCTCGGGCTGGAAGTTGGATTTGAAAGTTGCCGTGTCAAAGTTGCTCGGCGTGCCGACTTCACCTATACGTTCGATTTGTTTGAGTTTTGCTTGCGCCATGGCGGCTTTGTTTGCCTTGTATCTGAATCTTTCAACAAGTGCGCTAAGCCTATCAATCTCTTTTTTACGCATAATCGAATCTTTAAGCGCCTTGTCGTACGCTTGCTGTTTTTGCGCCGTAAAAGAGGTGTAATTGCCCTGATACCTCTTTGTTTCGCCGTACTCGATTTCATATACGACGTTTACGATTTTATCCAGAAACATACGGTCGTGCGACACTATCACGCAGGATTTTTTGTATGCGCAAAGATAGTTTTCAAGCCACTCGATAGCCTCCAAATCCAAGTGGTTGGTAGGCTCGTCCAAAAGCAAAACGTCGGGTTTTGAAAGCAAAAGTTTCAAAAGTGAGATTTTTGTGCGCTGTCCGCCCGAGAACTCGCAAAGCGGTTTTTGCATGTCTTCGTTTGAAAATCCAAACTTCTTCACCGCCGTAAGATACTCTTTTTTGTAGGTATATCCGCCCTCTCTCTCAAACTGCTCGCAAAGGCGAGAATATCGCCTTACGTTTTGGTCGCAGGAGTCTTTTTGTAAATCTTCAAGCGCGCTTTCCATGTCTTTTTCGATTTTTATAAGGGACGAATACGCATCCAATATCTCGTCGAACATAGTTTTGGCCTTGTCGTCGTTGCTCGTCTGTTTCAAAAATCCGATAACGGGATTGCCGCTCGTGAAAATTCCGTACGGCGCGTCATCCTCGCCTTTTTGATACTCGACTTCCCCCGTAAGCACTTTAAGAAGCGTCGTCTTTCCGCATCCGTTGCGACCGATAAGCGCAATCTTCTCGTTTTCGTGAATGACAAAATCCGCCTGATAAATCACCGGCGTTCCGTCATACTCAACAGAAATGTTAGACACGTTTATTTGCATACCTAGATTTTATCTTATTTTTGATTTTAAGTCCATAAAATATCTCTAATGAAGAAAAAAACAATGATTTTTCTCTTCTAATAGTTTGTTTTACTTTTTTTTAGGGAAAAACATTCTCAACTTACAAATTTTCTTGGTATAAAACAAAACGAACACTCGAGGTGTTCGTTTTATTCCCTAATGGCGCAACAAACATCAAATAAACATTTAGAGTGTGTTTGTTGGATCGAGGGTAACAAAAATTCAAAACTATATTAAACAAAATAGAAATAACAGCGTTTGCAATATAAACCCATTTCACTACACACTCAGATACGTTTATATTATTTACTATAGCTATATCAGCACATAACGCTGCAAAACAACCGACCACACCTTCGAGAAAAATATATTTTTTTAGAGTATCTTTTATATGATTCAATTTATTTATCCTTGGCAATCTTTTACTTTATTATAATTTTAGTACTTTAACATTATTTGTCAATATCCTTATTCACTTAAAATCAACAAACTAAAAGCATATGTTTAAAACCTATAACCTTATTGAATAATGACATAATAGTTTTGCAAAATACAAATCCTGGTATTATAATTTTGTCAACAAAATTTTTACAAAATGTAAAATTTATGTTTACTTTTTTAAAAATAATGTATATACTATGAGTGTAACAAGGAGGCTCACTATGAAAAACTATTTGCTGAAAATGGCAGTTTATGGTGTAAAAAATATAGATAAAAAAGTAGAGCTAAATTTTTATAATAAGGTTCTTAAGAAAAAACCTGAGTTTAAAAACTGCAATGTAAAAGCGATTTATGGTGCTAATGGTGCTGGTAAAACCGCTATTATGTATGCTGCTGAAATATACAAACAATTTGTCATTGATAAAGATTACGTTGCTTATTATACTAGGAATTCTAATCTTTATAATCTCATAAATAAAAACACGCACAGAATGGAAGTTGAAATGATTTTTGCTGTTTTGAATGATGACATGGTGTTGCAAAATATTTACAGTCATAATATTTCATTTACACTAAGAAATGACATTCTGTTTATAGAGGGAGAGCATCTTAAGAAGTTGCACGGTTATAGAATAAATGACGAAAGTAAATTTGAAACCATATATGAAGTAAAAAACGGAGAACTGATTAATAATACAAATGATTTTCTTTCAGATGTATCCAAAAATATACTTACGGATAGATCTGTTATATCAAACATTATTTTTCAAAGCATAGGAAAACCAGAAATAGAGGATCAGCCTATATTCTCCGATGTTTTGAATGTATATGGCTTTGCTCAAAATTTAACGATCGTGATTAACGGGACGGACAAGAATTACATTAATCTTAATTATATCGTTAAACAAATGAATGCCATTGCTAAATATGAAAAGGAATTTGATTCAAGTTTGTTTAATAAACTGCTTTTTAAGCAAAAACTTGTTTCTCCCGATGAACTAATCATAGATAAAGGAATGTTAGATACATTCAGAAAAGACATGTCAAATATGTGCAAATTTATCCAGGTCTTCAAATCGGATTTAAGAAGTATCGATATAAAAGAAGAAGAGATGGCGGATGGTTACGTGTGCAATGTCTATTTTGTGTATAATGATGGCAAAAGAATCGCGAGGCAATATGAAAGCACAGGTATTAAGAAATTAATGACGCTTTACTATGCACTTTGTGATGTAGATGCTGGAAAAATCGTTTTTATTGATGAATTCGATGCCAATATACACGATATCATTCTGATAAAGTTGATTGAATATATACAAAGCTATTCCAAAGGACAATTTATATTTACTACCCATAATCTTGGGCCAATGGATGTTTTGCAAGATTCAAAATATTCAATAGACTTTTTGTCGAATGATTCCCAAATTGTACCGTGGGTGAAATTTGGCAATAGTTCTGCTGCAAGTGTTTATACAAGAGGACTCATTAAGTATTCTCCATTCAACATTGAGGCATTTGATTTTTTGGGGGTGTTTAACAGTGAGTCGAACAAATAAACTTATAGTTATTTGTGTAGAATGCAATAAGCAGTCGGAAACAGATAAAATCTATATATCTGAAACAATAAAAAAGTATTACAATGTCGGGAATGAAGTCGCCATTCGTTATTGCAAAATGGGGACAAAAACAAAGTATAATAAGATACAATCGAAAATAAAAGAAGCGACCAAGAATGCACCTGATTATACAATAATACTATGCGTAGATACAGATGATATATTTGCATCTTCAGAAGCCGTATCGCTAAACGAAAAGATTACGGAATATTGCCATGCGCAAGGATACGAACTTGTTTGGTTTTGCAAAGATATTGAAGAGGTATTTCTACATGAAATAGTATCAGATACCGACAAACCGAAAAAAGCGGAATTATTTAAAACTAATCCCCGTACTTGCAAGGCAACAGAATCGTCTTTGTCGGTTCAAACTCCAGACAATCGTAAAAAAAGCAATTTGTTGCGTGTTTTAGATAAGTACTTAAATAGACGATAATAAAATAAAAATCCTCCAACTAAGTTGGTGGATTTTTATTTATTTGCTTATTCATACAATAAGATACAACTATAATAAACTTCTATGATTCTAATTATTACTTCATATTGCTAGCAATACAATAAGGTTTTACTCGTCTTTATCTTTCAATTTAACGACAATGTCACTCAAATAACCGCCACCATCTTTATATTTTTTAAGATCCACCCAACCTTTGACGCGAGTCCCAACAAGTGCTTTTTTATTGATTTTTTCATATGCGTCATTATTTGTGGTCAATAGAACTTCAACCGATTCAAAATATCTTGATTTTGAAAGAATAAAAAGTTCTTCTATTTTTGTTGGTTTTTTATTGTTTATATCCAATGGTTCATACTCAACATCTATACCAAAGCAAGATGATTTAATTCTTATCATATTCGGAAATTCAATTGGATTATAAAATAAGTAGTTCATAGTTTTCTCCTAATTATTAAAAATAGAATTGTCACTACTATTGTAACAACAAAAGAGAGTAAAAGCAATATCCAGTTTTCTTTTAAGAAATCAACATTGAGTAGATAAAAAATTTTTTATCGCAAACTGTTTATAAATTCATTCAAAAGCGAAAGTTGAACTTCGGAAAGAGAATTGATACCATTTGTGCTTGCGGATTGTTGCTTGTTGAAAAATTCTTCAAGTGATGTATCGAGCGCAGTGCAGATGTATTCCAAATATTCAATGGTAGGGCTCTTTTCGCCTTTTTCGAGTTGGTAAATATACGTCGGAGAAACGCCGGCTTTGTTTGCGAGTGCATTTCTTGACATATCTCTGCTTTCGCGTAGTCTTTTTATACGCAATCCCAACTCTTTTTTGTCCATGTTGCCGTTCTCCTTAATTTAAACCATAGTAATAGTTTACACACAAAAGTTGAAAGATATTAAAACTATAGTGTTGAATTGTTTAAACTATGGTGTTATACTTTATAAACAATAGTAATATTTTAGGGATCTCCAATGACCAAAGAAAAATCACAAATAAAATCTAAACAACGTGTGCAGGAGCGGGGCGAGGTGTTCACAAACGAGCGCGAAGTCAAAGCGATGTGCGATCTTGTCAAGGATGAAACCGAACGTATCGAGAGCAGATTTTTGGAGCCCGCGTGCGGAGACGGCAACTTTCTTGCGGAAATCGTCACTCGCAAACTTGCCGTTGTGAGCAAAAGATACGGCAAAAGCGAAACGGACTGGGAAAAGTATTCCGTGCTTGCAATGAGCAGTGTATATGGCGTTGACATTATGCCGGACAATGCCCAAGAGTGCCGCGCGCGCCTTTTCAAAATATGGGAGAAGGCATACAAGCACAAATGCAAAACCATATTGAGTGCAGATTGCCAAAATGCTGTGCGTTTTATACTATCGCGCAACGTGCTTTGCGGCGACGCGCTCACGATGCTTGATGACAATGGCAACCCCATTGTTTTTTCGGAATGGTCGCTTATCGGCAGCAATATGAAACGCCGAGATTACACCCTTGCCAACTTGCTTGAAACCCAATCATATTACGACCTGCCGCTCTTTGAAGACGTTGAAGACGTCAAAGTGCCAAAGCCCGTCAAGGAATTTGACCTAATACATTATAGGAGAGTGCAAGAAGATGCCTGACGTATTCACCACGCTATACAAACCCGACGTTTTGAGTTGTCTTGCGGATTTGAGCAACGACGAAGTGTTCACTCCGCCGTCCGTGGTCAACGATATGCTGGACATGCTCCCACAAGCGCTGTTTGAAAGCCCCGACACCACGTTTTTGGATCCCGTATGCAAAAGCGGCGTATTCTTGCGTGAAATCGCAAAACGTCTTATCAAAGGGTTGGAAGATAAAATCCCCGACCTTCAAGAGCGCATAGACCACATATTCCAAAAACAACTGTACGGCATTGCCATCACCGAGCTTACGTCTTTGCTCTCTCGCAGGAGTGTGTATTGCTCAAAGTATCCAAACAGCAAATATTCCGTATCTCAATTTGTCGACGTGCAAGGCAATATACGCTACAAAAACGTCGCGCACGAATGGGTGAAAGGCAAATGTTGTTTTTGCGGAGCAACCGAAAGCGAATACGGCACACAAAAGCGTGACGGAATGGAAAGCCACGCATACGAATTTATCCACACCACCAAACCACAGGAGATATACAATATGAAATTTGACGTGATCATCGGCAACCCGCCCTATCAATTGAATGTGGGATCTGGAGGGAAAGGCTCTGGTACGGCCATTCCCATATATCAATACTTTATTGAGCAATCTAAAAAACTTAGTCCGCGGTATTTGTGTATGATCATTCCCGCGAGATGGTATTCTGGTGGTCGTGGTTTAGATAATTTTAGAAACAGTATGTTGTCTGATTGTAGAATTGAGCAATTGGTTGACTTTTTTGATTCAAAAGAATGTTTTCCCGGTGTTGATATTGCAGGCGGCGTATGTTATTTTTTGTGGAATCGTGAAAAGCAAGATGATTTGTGCAATATCGTAAATCATTTTAACGGTAAAGTATCTTCCGAAAAAAGGCAATTGAACCGTTATAAAATATTGATAAGAAATAATTTTGCCGTTGATACAGTAGAAAAAGTATCACATAGGACAGCTTGCTTTATGAATTCCATAGTAAGACCAGTGTCGTTATTTGGACTAAATACTAATTTTGATAGTAAACAATATGGAGCAATAATAGTAAAACACAGCAATGGTTTTGGCAAGTGTGAATTGACGGACATCAAAGCTGGTTTTGATATAATTGACAAATACAAAGTAATAATCTCTGCTGCGGCGTATGACCATGCTGGTCAACCAGATAAAGACGGGAAACGTCGGATAATATCACTTGTGACATGCCTAAACCCAAATGAAATATGCACATCTTCTTATATAGTTGTAGATTCTTTTGAAAATGAAAAAGAAGCACAAAATCTTATATCATATTTGAAAACCAAATTTGTAAGATTTCTCATGTCTCAAATATGCATCTCACAACACATTAGCCGTGAAACATTTGCTTTTGTCCCGATGCAAGATTTTTCAAAACCCTGGACAGATGCGGAATTGTATGCTAAATACAAATTATCACAAAACGAAATCGATTTTATTGAATCAATGATAAGACCAATGGAGTAACTTTAGTCTAGAGTTCACAAATATTTAATTAAATGGAGAATGTTTTAACATATGAATATCGACGACATTAATAAGAGTTTTGATAATATCACAAAAAATATATCGACATTTTTAAAGCAACTTTCTTTGCTTAACTTTGATGATAATAGAAAAAATTTATTAATCAACAACGCAAATATATGGTGTGATTATGGGTGGACAATAAATAGAATCCCTAATGATAAAATATTAAATCCTCCTAATAGTTTTGATTCAGCAGATGCAATAATGCTTGAGACTCTGTCTGCAGAAGAAATAGATTCCGTATTCACTAATCTATGTAAAAAAATAAAAATACACTGCGATGACATAATAGATGCACAGTTTGCTTATAACAATAACAAATACAAACTTTGCTGTATGGCATTGTTTGCGATTATTGATGATTATTGCACAAAAAGATTTTTAAGAAAAAATACTACACTTAAATATGATAATATAAACGCTTTAATTACGCGTAACGAAAAAGCAAATACCAATGCATTTTTTAATACATTAAGAAACCAAATGTTTCTTAATATGCTAAAAAAGTATTACAAGTGTAAATTCGACGACGACACATTCAAACCACTTGCAAATAGAAATGTATTATTGCATGGAAAAAGCAAAAGGCCGTATAGTCAGGCGGACTGCATAAAATTATTATTATTACTTGAAACAGCAACAAAAGTAAAAGGTTTAACAGAGTCAAAGATAACAGTTGAACTTACTCCTATAAATAATTAACACTATGAACTTCTTTCCGCAAAGACCTGAAACAAATCCAATGATATATGCCTATCAAGACACCAATCCGCAATATTCGGGATTGCTCAAGGTGGGCTACACTTCCGTTGACGTTGAAAAGCGTGTGGCGGAGCAGTATCCGACAAAGCGTCCGGACGGTTCTGTGCCGTATCGCATAGTTTTTGCCGAGAGCGCAATGTATCCTGACGGCACTTCTTTCTCCGATCACGACGTGCATCGTATGCTCACGGCAAAAGGCATTCAATGCGTGGGCGGTGAATGGTTCCGCTGTGACGTGCAAGACGTAAAGGCGGCGGTGATTGCCGTGCGCAATCGCACCGTCAATATAGAAAACCGTACGAGAGATTTTGCAATGCGTCCCGAACAACAAGCGGCGGTGGACAAAACCATTGCGTATTTCGATTCGCTCAAAACAGGCGAATTTCCGCGTTTTCTTTGGAATGCGAAAATGCGTTTCGGCAAAACGTTTGCGACGTATCAACTTGCAAAGAAAAAAGGATTCAAACGCATGCTTATTCTCACGTTCAAACCTGCGGTGCAGAGCGCGTGGGAAGAAGACTTGAACACGCACGTTGATTTTGAAGGATGGCAATTCATTTGCCGTCCGCACGAAAGCGGTGCACCGAATATTGCCGAGCAATACGAAAAAGCGGACAAGGAACGTCCTATTGTGTGTTTTGGCTCGTTTCAAGACTTTTTGGGGCTAGACAAAGCCACGGGGTGCATAAAAGAGCAACACAAATGGGTGCGTGAAATAGAATGGGATTTGGTTGTGTTTGACGAATACCATTTCGGAGCGTGGCGCGACAATGCCAAAAAGTTGTTTGACGTCAAGGAAGACGACGATTCCTATGATTCGTTCGATGCGGAAGAATATGCGTCCAAAGAGATGAACAACGCTCTCGATGAAACATGGTTGCCTATCACGGCAAAGTTCTATCTATACCTTTCGGGAACACCGTTCCGCGCGCTCAACAACGGTGAGTTTGTGGAAGACCAAATATACAGTTGGACTTACACCGATGAGCAACGCGCAAAAGAGAATTATCAAGGGGAAAACAATCCGTACGCCGCGCTTCCGCGCATGGTTATGATGACGTACAAAATCCCCGACAGTATAACCGAAATCGCAAAGCAAGGCGAGTTTGACGAGTTTGATCTCAACGTGTTTTTTTCTGCGGAAGGCACGGGGAAAGACGCCGTTTTCAAATACAAAGACTACGTGCAAAAGTGGCTTGACCTTATTCGTGGCGCATATCTCGGCACAACGACGGACGAGTTGAAACTCGGTGCGCGCAAACCCGATATGCCGTACGGAAACGCCGTGCTTTTGTCCATTCTCACACATACACTTTGGTTGCTTCCAAACGTTGCGTCTTGCCACGCTATGGCAAATTTGCTTGCCGAAAAGCAAAACGTATTTTATCACGATTACAAAGTTATCGTGTGCGCAGGCGCAAGTGCGGGTATCGGCGTTGAGGCGTTGAAGCCCGTGTATAAGGCAATGGGCGATCCGCTCAAAACAAAAACCATTACTCTCTCTTGCGGTAAACTCACAACGGGCGTTACCATTCGTCCGTGGACGGGTATATTTATGCTCCGCAATTTGAAGAGCCCCGAAACGTATTTCCAAGCGGCTTTCAGAGTGCAATCGCCATGGGAAATAGACGTCGATTCTACACAAAAAGAGATACTCAAACAAGAGTGTTACATTTTCGACTTTGCGCTGAATCGAGCGTTAATGCAGATAAAAGAGTATGCTAAAGGCTTGAATGTGAACGGTGAGAGCCTTGAAACCAATGTTGCCGAATTTACGAGTTTCTTGCCGGTGCTTGCTTATGACGGCAGTGCGATGAAACAAATCAATGCTGCAGAAATCCTTGACATCACCATGGCGGGAACGTCCGCAACGTTGCTTGCTCGCCGTTGGCAAAGTGCACTTTTGGTCAACGTCACAGACGATATTTTGAAACGTCTTTTAGGCAATAAAGAAGCACTCGAAGCACTTATGAAAATCGAAGGCTTCCGCACGCTCAATAAAGACATCGAAACGATTATAATCAAATCTGAGCACGTCAAAGAGGCAAAGAAAGACGACAAGCCAAAGACCGATAAAGAAAAGAAAATTCTTTCGGACGAAGAAAAAGAATACAAATCAAAACGCAAAGAGATTCAAGAAAAACTTATCAAGTTCGCAACGCGCGTTCCTATCTTTATGTATCTCACTGACTATCGCGAGCAATGCCTTAAAGACGTAATCACACAACTTGAACCGGGGCTTTTCAAAAAGGTCACCGGTCTTGACGTCAAAGATTTCAACTTGCTTGTTTCGCTCGGTGTTTTCAACGGTCCTGTAATGAATGATGCGGTGTGGAATTTCCGCCGCTATGAAGATTCGAGTTTGAGTTATACGGGCATAGACCGTCACGCGCAAGAAAACGTCGGTCTTTGGGATACGTCGCTCGGATATTACGAATCTATGGCAAAACTTCTCGGCGAGTCCGAAATCGCCGCAAAACGCGATGCAAACGACCGCCCCGAGATTTTATACCGTGAATATTCAAACGATGACGAACAGGGTGAGCCTACGCTTATAGTCAAGCGCACAACGCCAACCGAACATAAAGTGCCCACCGCACAAACAACAATCGTCGGTGATTTCAAAAAGTCTATTGCGGCAGATAATATCGACAACAATGTTTCCGCTGTGTTGCATATCCATGATGGTTTAACAAAACAAAACTCAATCAGTTCAGTGCAAGTGGCGGACAATTCAGAAGAAAAGAAAACAAAAATTATCGATTTGTCACCCGTTGTAGTTGGTGCGAACGTAATACACAAAGCGTTTGGAAAAGGCACAATCGTTTCACTCAGCAACAATTATGTCAACGTTACATTCGGCGATCTTCACAAAGCCTTCCAATATCCAAACGCATTTATTCAAGGCTTCTTATCCGTTGATATGTGAAAACGGTGGCGTGTGCCGGATTTTAATACCGAAATAGTTTTTACTAATAAAAAAACGAACATCTCTTGACAAGGTGTTCGTTTTTGCTATTGGCGCAACGGAACGGGACGCCTCAACAGGCGATAAAACAAAACGAACACCGTTTTGGGTGTTCGTTTTATTCCCTAATGGCGCCTGTTGAGGGACTCGGACCCCCGTGTAGTAGCGAAGGAAGATAAATTTATTTATCGTTTTTCCGAGCGTCCACTTCGGAAGAAGTGTCGAGGCGCAATGCGCCGACGAGCGATGTTTCGCGCGTCAGGGTGTCCCCCTCAACAACGGCAGAATAAAAAAAGAACGCCTTATGCGTTCTTTTTGGCGCCTGTTGAGGGACTCGGACCCCCGACACTTCGGTTAACAGCCGAATGCTCTACCGACTGAGCTAAACAGGCATTTGTTTTTCAATGCTTGTTTATAATAATCTTTTCGAGAGAATTTGTCAATGATTTTTTGTATTTATGCACTACTCTATTTATTATTTTTTGCTCGCGCCTCGTAAAACCGATTTTTGGAACTTTAATAGTTTTTTAACACTTGTATGTTTTTTATTAATTAATAATTTACGTTAGAGGTCTGTTATGGAAGAAAAAGAAAGAAAAACCTCTGCGCCGAAAATAAACACTAGGCTTCGTCATAATATTTTGGAAATGCCGCCTTGTATCAGAACCGCAAGCGGTATCGTGATATACGGACGGAGAATAAAAAGCATTGTTTTTACGACAGATCTGGCAATCATCCGCAATTGCGACGCCGACGCGGTGTTTGCCGTCTACCCTTTCACTCCTCAACAAGTAATAAGCGACGCAATAATCAAGGCTTCTTATATCCCTGTATTTTGCGGAGTCGGGGGTGGCACGACAAAAGGATTGAGGACGGTTGCCATCGCAAAAGACGTGGAATCGCAAGGCGCAATGGGTGTTGTTTTGAACGGCCCGGTTTCAAATCTAAACTTATCCGCAGTGGCTATGGCGGTTGATATTCCCGTTATAATAACTGTAACGAAAAAAGACACCGATATACAAGCAAGGCTTGATGTAGGCGCAACTATTTTGAACGTTGCATGCGCGCAAGATACTCCGGAAGTAGTTGCCGATATACGCAGAAAATTTCCCGACGTTCCGATAATCGCATCGGGCGGAAAATCCGAAGAAAGTATAATGAAGACAATCAATGCAGGCGCAAACGCTATCACTTACACACCGCCTTCGACACAAGACTTGTTTAAAGAAATGATGTCTAAATACAGAGAAGAATAGATTGAAATAATCGTATCTAAATTGTGTGATTTTTAGCGTAAACAATATTTTAAATATACACTTTTACAATGTAAACTGCCGATTTTATATTTTTAATCAATAAACCGGCAGTTTTTTGTTTTGTGATAATCCACAATAATTTTGGCATTGTTTATAAAAAAATATTTCTTATCGTGCGAAACGTGATATAATAAATTTGTTATGAAAGAAGTTGTTATAGACGCATTGCTTGACAGTTTGAAAATATTTGCGGTGGTGGTTGTTTTTCAATACATCATTGCGCTTATTGAGCCGAAACTGTCAGAAAAAATATCGTTCAAGGGCAAACTTGCTCCGCTGATAGGAGTGAGTATATCCTTATTGCCGCAATGCGGATTCAGTGTGGTTGCAACGGATTTATATCAAAAAAGACACATCACCGTCGGCACGCTTATTGGCGTATATCTTGCAACAAGCGACGAGGCTTTGCCTATCTTTTTGGGCACGCCCGAAAAAGCGTTGCACGTGCTTCCGCTAATTGCGCTGAAATTTGTTTTGGGACTTGTTTTCGGATATACGATAGATCTTATACTTTCAAAAAACAGAAAGAAAGTCGAACATCACGTTGCGCATTGTAATGAAGAATACAAGATAAAACTCACCGATTGCGACGGCGCGGAACTCGTCGAAAAAACACAGGAAAATCAACCGTCCTGCACGTGCGACGATTGCAGAGAATGTGAAAAATTCGAAGTTGAAAGCAACGATGAAAAACAAAAAGAAAAAGACGCTCGAAAGACGCCTAAAAAATCGGCAAAACAAGAGAAAATCGACAGATTTTTGATACATCCGTTTCTTCACTCTTTGGAAATTTTCGTTTACGTGCTTGTCGTAAATATTATTTTCGGAATAATCGTATATAAAGTCGGCGAAGAAAACCTGATAACTTTCCTTTCGTCAAACAAATATCTCGCTCCCCTGCTTGCAGTTATCGTGGGTGCAATTCCGAACTGCGTTTCATCCGTTGTTATAAGCGAACTTTATATTATGGGCGGACTAGGATTCGGCGCGACGCTTGGCGGACTTTGCATGAACGCCGGCATTGCGTTCGTATATCTTTTCAAGGACGTAAAGCACACAAAACGAAACCTTGCGGTTTTTGGCGCGACGTTTGTCATAAGCCTTGCGATAGGATATATTTTCTCGCTGATATTCTCGTTTTCTAGCCTGAATTTTTGATATCCACACAAGCGTGTTGACAAAGGTGAACAACTAAACACGGTATGTTGACAACCCGATAGGTTTATCAACAGAAAATAAACGAGATTTTCCAATATCTTGCGATAAAAAATATTTTGGATTGCAAGAGATTGTGGTTGAGGTTTTATTTTCCACTTGTCAACATTGCTTATTTATGTTATCATTATTAAAAATAAAACAATATAGAAATATATAGGCGGAATATGAAACTTATTTGTCAAGGAAACGAATTGAGCGATGCTCTCGCAAAAGTTGTAAAAGCTCTTCCTATAAAGAGAAACAATCCTATTCTCGACGGTGTGAAACTCACCGCACTCGGTGATACTCTCACCATTTTCGCAACCGATCTCGAACTTGCAATCGAAAAGAAAATCAACGCACAAGTGCTTATCGAAGGCGAAATCGTCGTTCCCGGCAAGCTCTTTGCTGACTACGCAAAGAAAATCGAAGAAGAACAAGTCGAACTCGACGGCACGGACAGCTCGAAACTCGTCATAAAGTATCTTGACAGTGAACTTCAAATCAAGTGCATGAGCGCCGACGAATATCCTGTATTCAAAGAAGTCGACACTCAAAACTCTTTTATCATCCTCAAAAAAGAGCTTAAAGACATTATTTCAAAAGTTATATTCAACGTTGCCGTTGACGAGGCAAGACCTTCCCTTCGCGGCGTTTGTCTTAATGTGAAAGACGAAGAAGTCGAAGCCGTGGCATCCGACGGATACAGACTTGCGCTTGCAAAAGCACAAATCAAAAACAACGGCGTTATCGACAAAATCATCGTGCCCGCAAAGAGCATGAACGAGCTTGCTCGTCTTATTGACGACGGCGAGGAAACAATCACCGTGTACGTTGAGAAAAACTACATCATGGTTGACCTTTTCCACACCAAGATCGTCACAAGACTTATCGGCGAGGATTATATCAACTACGAAAAGATTATCCCCGGTGTGTTTACAACCGAAGTTACCATCGACAAAAAGCTCTTTGAAAACGCAATCGACCGTGTGTCGCTCATCAACCGCGCGGAAAAGAAATCTTACGTGAAGATGGAAATCAAAGAGGATACGATATCCCTCAACGCCCACAGCGACGACGGCGAAATCAACGAAAAAGTAACCATCGGCCTCAAAGGCAAGGATCTCACAATCGGTTTCAACTCCAAATATATCATAGATTGTATGCATGCAATCGACGAGCCGTTTGTGACGCTCAACTTCACCACTTCCACCGCTCCGGGAATAATCAAGGGCGAAGGTGACAGGTGGTTGTATCTTATTCTTCCTTTGCGTGTCATCGGCTAAGAAAGCACTATTTAGCGAATAACTGCGTCAGAGCCACTTGTCCGTCAGCTCATGTACTACATGTACATTAGGGCTTTCGTTCAAGTGGTTCTTCCTTGTTCTTCATCCAAATAGCGCAGTCGTTATAATATTAAAAATAATACCAAATTTATACGGCGTGTACTCTAAATTAGATGCGCCCCCTCTTTCCGGACACGCCGGTATTTCTCCCACCACTCAAATAAGGGCAATTCTCTACAAGATTATCCGTCGTTCGCGGGGGAGACAATCGGCACTCGCATAGATAGGGACATTTCACTCATTATGCCACTTCGCCTGCGTGGCGGCTACGCAACAGAATGCCACGCATTCTCGTACTATACGTCAAGCTCGGCGCTCATATTCTCGCCGCCTTGCGGCTCGTGTTCCGTCTTCGAAGTTGCACATACCGTGTATAAGAACGCTCTGAATGAGTGTCCGTTCGGGTGTGGGTGTCCCACAATTTTGTCATAGCGAGCGTAAGCGTGGCAATCTAGCGAAGCGAAATGCGCATGTCGAATAAACACATACCGTTTATAAGTGCGCTCCAAATACGTTTTCGTTTATTCAAAATCTTTTCCGTTGATAAGAAAATCTATTGATACATTAAAATATTTTGAAAACAGTTTCAAAGTCTGGATGTCGGGATTGCGCTTGCCGTTTTCATAATATGACAAGGTTTCTCGGCTCATGTTCAAATCAAGGGCTACTTTCAGTTGACTGAACCCTTTTTCCTTGCGAATCTTTTTAAGCCCTATAAGTCCGTTTTCCACAAAACACCTTTGCTCTTGTTATTGACAAAAGTGTAACATTTTGTTACTATAAAAAATGTGACAATATGTTACATTTTGAGCGTCAGGAGGAAGTTATGAAAAAAACTAATTTTAAAATAGTTGCGGTGGTTTTGATTTGTGTGCTTGTCGCTGCTTTGTTGGTTGCATGCAACGGAGAACAAGATTGCATATCTAAAATCGAGAAAGCCGGATACAACGTCACGAAGCATTGCGATGCGGACAAGTATGTCAATGTTTCTTATACCGAAATGGCAAACGGCGAAGGACAAAAAGTTTATATCGTTTCATATATGTCCGTAAACAAGAAGACGGGGAAAGCAAAGCCGTCGGTATCAAAAGCCAAGAAAGCGTTCGGTGACGGATTGATTCCAAGCGGTATGATTGACAATCCGAACATACCCAAAGGAAACAGGTTTGTGTTTGTAAATTCTCCGTACTCGGGGTACGGCGACGGAGCGGTGAGAGTGGGCAACTCGATCATCGTAGGCCCTATGGAAATATTGAAACAATTACAGAAAAACGACAACAAAATACTTGCAAAAAACGCCGCATAAAGCGGCGTTTTTGCAATCATAAAGTGCTTGTTTTGCAATTTCAATCTATAACGCTGTGAATAAATTCGTCAAACGCGTCTTGACCTTTTTGGTCGTTTTTGAACACTGCCGTTGTGTCGAGGATTTGCTCGCAAACGTTGTTTATATAGTCCGTCACGGCGTTCTCGGCAACCTCGTCGGAGCAAGCAGTGCCGTTGTCCACGACAAGTTGAGTTATCATTCCGAGGTGCTTGTGAAGGGGATGTTGTTCGTCGGACAACGCCTTGAAGTCAAGCGGCGTTTTGCCCGTGAGGATGTTGCGGATTTGCGTCATTTCGCCTGCAAGTCTGCCCGGCAAAATAAACAATCCCATCACTTCGATTATGCCGATGGACTCTTGCTTGATATTGTGGAGTTCGGCTCTCGGATGGAAGATTCCGTAGGGGTGTTCGTCGTCGGTTCGGTTGTTGCGCAGTATCAAATTGAATTGATATTCGCCGTCGTCGTTGATTGAAAGAATAGGGGTAATAGCGTTGTGTTGGATTTTCTCTTCGCCGTTTTGAGTTGCGCAAAGCACGTTTACGCTCTCGTCCGAATAGCAATCCCACGCTCTTCTGAACATATTTGCAACTTCGATTGCTTGTTTCCTGTTTTTGCTCTCTATGCGTACGATAGAGTTGTACCAGTCCACAACCGACACGTTGACGTCGCCGTAGCCCGAAACTTTAAAATATCTGCGAGCGGGGCGAGAGAACACGGGCAACACTTTTTTGCCGCCTTGATAGTGGTCGTGTGCCAGTATCGAACCGCCGACGATGGGAAGCGCGGCGTTCGAGCCGATGAAGTAGTGGGGGAACATATCCACAAAGTCCGCCATTCTTGCAAACGTTGCGTCGCTCACGCACATGGGACGATGTTCTTTGCACACTGCGATGACGTGTTGCTCGAAGTATCTGTAAGGCGAAAATTGCATAAACCATTCTTCGCCGTCAAGTTCGAATGGGATTATGCGGATGTTTTGTCTTGCAGGCATAGCCGCATTGCCGACAAAACCCAGCATGTTTTGGCAAAGTACACATTTAGGATAGCCCGTTTTCGCTTCTTTTGCAAGTCTGACCTGTTCGGGAGTTTTTTCGGGTTTGGAGAGGTTTATCGTGACGATTATTTTGCCTCTTTGGCTGTCGTGTTGCCACACGATGTTCTTTTCGAAATCCTTGCCTCTCAAATACAGACTGTCGAATCCGAGTTTGCAAAGGAAGTCGCACGCCTTGTCTATGCCCTTGTAGCTTGCTTCGTTGTCAAACATTTCGACGACGGTTGAGGGAGAGGGCATGACAAAACCCATAAGTTTCGTCTCGAAATTGGATTTTGCGTTCTCGTCTATGATTTTTTTGCGTACGGCGAAGTCGGAAAGAGCGTTCATCACGTCGTATATATCGTATGCGCCGAGTTTGGGCTCTTGGCACGGCTCTGTCAGACCTAGTGTATCGAGAAGTTGATTTTGAGCGTAAATTGCGTCCAAATCGCTTAAATACAAATTGTTTTGGGCATAGTCTAAAAGCCGAGCAGTGTTTTGTTTTGCGATTTCTTCAAAAGAAATTCGTGGCATAGAAACCTCCAAAAAAAACGTATAGAACTTTTCGACTGTCTAGTATAACACACACTTTTGCGCAAATCAAGAAATAAGTGACTATTTAGTCAATTTTGTATGCTTTTTTTTTGCATTTTTTTACGGATGTATCGTGATTTTTATTTGTCCTATAAAAGTTTATTTATCTTGCAATAGGGCGACGGCTGTGTTACAATATAACTCAATCTATTATAAAGGACAAAACTATGACATTAGACAATATCGACACCTGCAAGCTGACAGCCGTATGTCAAGACGTTTACGGCGAGTCAAAAAGCGAGCAAATCGGCAGATTCGAAGAGCTTGTCAAGATGCACAAAGACGTGTTCAACACCACCGACGTAGAGTTTTTCTCGTCGCCGGGACGCATCGAAATCGTCGGAAACCACACCGACCACAACGGCGGCAAGGTGCTTTGCGCGGCAATAAACGTCGATACGCTCGCAAGCGTTTCGCCGAGAACGGACGGCGTGATAGAAGTCAAATCGAAAGGTTATCCAATGCTCCGCGTGGACGTTGCAAAACCCGATTTTTCGGTGAGCGAAATCGGCACGTCCACCGCGCTTATCAAAGGCGTCGTGGACTATTTCAAACGCTCGGACAAAAAGGTGGGCGGATTCAGCGCATGTATGACTTCTTCCGTTCCCAAGGGTGCGGGAGTGTCCTCGTCAAGCTCGTTCGAACTTGCGATTGCCGAGATTTTGAACGTAATGTACAACGGCGGTGAAATAGACGCGATTTTCAAAGCGAAAGCGTCGCAATATGCCGAAAACACTTTCTTCGGCAAGCCGTGCGGACTTATGGATCAAAGCGCGATTGCGCTTGGCGGCGTCAATCTCATAGATTTTGCGGATTTCGAAAATCCCGTCGTCGAAAAGGCGCATTGGGCGTTTTCCGATCTCGATATTTACGTCATTGCGACGGGCGGCGATCATAGCGATCTCACCGACGATTATGCCGCGATACCTCACGAGATGAAGGAAGTGGCAAACTGTTTCGGTGCAAAACTTCTTCACGAGATTTCGCCCGAAAAATGGAACCGCGACAAGCAAAATATCGTCGGAAAGGTGAGCGAGAGGGCATATCTTCGCGCAGAGCACTTTTTCGAAGAGAACGCACGCGTTGAAAACGCGGTGAAAGCAATCGACGACAAGGACGAAAAAGCGTTTCTCGACATCGTAAACGAGTCGGGATTGAGTTCGAGATACAAACTTCAAAACACCTATTCGCCGGCAGGCAAAAATCACAATCTCGAAAACGCTCTCGACAGAGTGGTCAAGATAGACGGCGTCGTTGCCTCTCGTGTGCACGGCGGCGGATTTGCAGGCACGATTCTCGTGTTTGCGGACAAAAAAGAAAGCGGCGTAGAGAGTGCGCTCAACGTTATGTTCGGCGACGAAAACGTCTTTAAACTCGCAATTCGCCAAAGCGGCGCAACCAAACTCGATTTGGAGAAATAAATTATGTTCACTTCCGTTTTATCCACGGCGTCCGATCCCAGAGTGGCGTTTACAATCGGCAATCTTACCGTGCAATGGTACGGTTTGCTCATTGTGTGCGGCATGCTTTTGGGACTTTTGTACGCATGTTGGCAAGCAAAGAAGATAGGCATCACGTCCGACGACGCGGTGGAACTGTTTTTGTGGCTTATTCCGCTTGCAATCGTGTTTGCAAGACTGTTGTACGTTCTCCCTCGCGCAGAGGAGTATTTCGGCGACAACGGGCTTGAAGGCTGGGACAAATTCGTCAATATAATCGCAATTTGGAAGGGTGGTATCACCATCATCGGCGGACTGTTGGGCGGACTTTTGGGCGCGGTATTTTTCACTCTTCGCCACAAAAAGCAAACCAACTTTCTCAACGTCGTCGATCTCGTCGTAGTGCCCGTGTTTATCGGTCAGATTATCGGCAGATGGGGCAACTTCGTCAATCAGGAGGCGTTTGGATTGCCAATCACGAACAAGGCTCTTCAATTCTTCCCGTTCGGCGTGTATATCACCGATCCCAGCGGTGTGGAAAGCGAGTTCAGAGACGTCGTTTATTCGCACATTCAAGCGGGCGGCGGCGGAAACTGGTTTTGCGCGACGTTCTTCTACGAAGGCGTTTGGAACACGATCGGCGCAATCTTCTGCGTGTGGATGTGGAAGAGAAATTATCAAAAGAAGTATCCCGGTATTTTGATGATTTTCTATCTGTTCTGGTATTGCATCGGCAGATTCTGGCTTGAATTTTTGCGTATGGACGCAGTGCCCGTCACAAAAACCGCATGCCTTATCGTTGCGATTTTGGCACTTATTATCGGCGTTTTGTACATCCTTGCAAGGACGTCGCGCCTTGCATATCTCGACGTCAGAAAAGCGGCGCAAGCAGGAGCTACGGACGCAGTCCTCACCGATTACGAAGTGAAAAACTACAAGTTTGTGGGCAAACTCTTTGAAAAGGCGGCAAGCGAAAGCCAAAAATCTTCCGACAAAGCAAGCAAATTCTTTGCCGAACTTTTGCTCAAAATCGGCTATATCAGAAAGAACGAACCCGACTATATCGTGTTCGATTTTGAAAATACGCCGTACTATCACGTGCCCAAAGACTACAAGCGCAGATTTAAAGCAATGAAAAAGCAAGACGTTTATTGCGCATAATTTTTAACGACCAAACGCTTATAGGAGTATAAAATGACAAAAGATTATACGACCGAAAGAACGAAAACCAACAATCTTACTCTTCTCACCGACCTTTATCAACTCACGATGATGAACGGTTATCGCCGTTGCAAACTCGATGCAAGAAGGGCGGTGTTCGACATTTTCTATCGCGGAAACGGCGGCTATTCCTACGCAATCGCGGCAGGGCTCGAACAAGCGATAGACTATATCCTCAACCTTCATTTCGACCAAAGCGATATAGCGTATTTGCGCTCGCTCGGCATTTTCGACGACGACTTTTTGAAAGCTCTCGAAAAGTTTGAGTTTACAGGCGATATAAAGGCAGTGCCCGAGGGCACGATGGTGTTTCCTTACGAGCCTATTCTCACGGTGTCCGCGCCCCTTTGGCAAGCGCAACTCGTCGAAACCGCACTGTTGACTTTTATCAATCATCAAACGCTCATCGCGACAAAAGCCGCTCGTCTCAAAGAGTGCACGAAGAACAAAATCAGCGAGTTCGGACTTCGCAGAGCGCAAGGTCCGGACGCTGGCATTTACGGCGCGCGTGCGGCATGCATAGGCGGTTGCAGAACGACGTCAAACGTTGTTGCCGGCAAGCTGTTCGGCATCCCCGTCACGGGCACTCATTCGCACAGCTGGGTTATGTCCTTCGACACCGAGCTTGAAGCGTTTGAAAAGTATGCCGAAATCTATCCCGACAACTGCTTGCTTTTGGTGGACACCTACGACACGTTGAAGAGCGGCGTGCCCAACGCAATCAAAGTTTTCGACAAACTCAAAGCGGAAGGACACAAGCCGATAGGTATTCGCCTTGACAGCGGCGACCTTGCGTATTTGAGCAGAAAAGCAAGGGTTATGCTCGACGAAGCAGGGCATAGCGATTGCCTTATTTTCGCAACAAACGACCTTGACGAAGACATCCTTCTCGCACTCAATTCGCAAGAAGCGAAAATCGACGTTTACGGCATCGGCACAAAACTTATCACAAGCTACAACAACGCCTCTTTGGGCGGTGTGTACAAGCTGTGTGCGCTTGAAGAGGACGGCAAACTCGTGCCCAAAATCAAAGTGTCCAACAGCCACGAAAAGACCACCAATCCCGGCGTGAAAAAGATCGTGCGTATCTTCAAAGACGGCATGGCGCAAGCGGACTTGATTTGCCTCGAAGACGAAACTTTCGACACATCGAAGCCCCTCACCGTTTTCCATCCCGAACAGACCTGGAAGAAAACGACGTTCACCGACTATGAACTCAAAGAACTTATGGTGCCGATTTTCAAGGACGGAAAACTTGTTTACGACAAGCCCTCGCTCAAAGATATTTGTGCGAGAGAGGACGAGTCCATCGCGTCTTTCTTCCCCGAATACAGAAGAGTCGTCAACACGCAAGAATACAAGGTTGACCTTTCTCAAAAGCTTTGGGATTTGAAGAGAGAATTGCTTAACGCAGCACATTAAGATATTTTTTAAAGATAATCAAACACAAAAAATCGAGGCGGTTTTCGCCTCGTTTTTTTGTTTTAGAAAATTAGAAGTCTTATCTGAAATCGCAGTTTACGATTGAAAATTATAGACATAAAGTGCCTGTTTTGCGACAAAATCGACAAAATTCGCCAAAACGTTTTTGCTCGTTTGCATTATATTTTTGATATGCTTTTTATGCTAAACGTGTTTGGAGGCGTGTATGAAAAAGAAAAGCACTTTGAGATTCCCACTTTCGAGAAAAGGTTACGATCGCGAGGCAGTGGACGGTTTCATCGCTCTCGAACAAGCCAAAAACGACGAGCTTCAACTTGAACAGCGCGAGCGTATAAATGCGCTGAAGCAAGAAAACGACGCTCTCAAATTGCAAGTCGAAACACTCAAAGGCAGAGAGGAACAAATCAAACTCGCTCTCGTCACCGCAACCGAAAATGCGAACAGACTTTCTCAGGACGTCAAACTCAGATACAAGCAAGAGCTTGACAGGTTGCGCCTTTTCAGAGCTAAGTGGGAAAACGCCTACGAGCAGATGAAAGAGAGGTATCATTTCGACAAAGACGCACTCAACGTCGAAAGCGTCGCAGTGTCCGTCGAGCTTGAACTCAAAAAGTTTTTGGCGCAGGATTTTTCTCTCAACAAATGCGTGAGCGATGATATGATGGAAGAGCATTTCAGAAGGGAAGCGGAGCGACTTACGAACAAGCAATTGAGCGTTCAAAACGCAACGCAATCTGACGTCGTGCCCACGTCAAAAAACGCCGAACAGCTCAAAACGAAATTGCAAGAAGCGCAGTCAAAAAAGAAAGCGGACACTTCCGCAGCGTTTTCAATCGAAGAGGCGTTGAATCCGACAAACTCCCTTCAAGACAACGTAAACGCAATCAGATTTTGATTTTATTTATGCAAAAAGCCCCGCAAAATCGCGAGGCTTTTTATGTGTGATTTCGATGTAATTTTTTTGTTTTTACGATGTTTTAAGGCATATTTCTGTTGTTTTTTGCCGCTTTGTTTGTAATTATTTTTGTGATTTACGACCGCTTTTTCAATGTTTTACGTTTGGCGGTATGCAAGCCCTATTTGTTTACGACGTCTTTAAGCGCATTATATGCATTATAATTCGTGCGCTCGATTGTGAGGGGAGTCACGCTGACATAGCCGTCTATCGTTGCGTCGCTGTCAATCGTCAAATCGTGATTGTTTTGATGGATGCAATGCCCTTCTTGTCGCCATGTTCCGTCGCCAAGATCGAAGAAATCGTCGGTGAAGTATGCACCGCCTTGCTTTGTGAGCAATATCGATTTTGCGTCCTTCGGGACGTTGACGTTGTATATGTTGCCATAGGCAAAGAGGTTGTTTCGTTGTACAAATCGTAAATTCTGTCAAGCCAGGCTTGCGCGTCGTCGAAACTTTGTGCGTGAGTGGACAGCGCAAGTGCTTTGAGCCCTCTCGTGCAAGACTCGAAAATCGCGCCGTTGGTCGCGGAATACATTATATCCTCGCCGAGATTAAGCCCTTTGTTTATTCCGGATATGACAAGGTCGTAGGTTTCGTGAAGCCCCAGCGTTGCAAAACGCACGCAATCGGCGGGCGAACTGTCCACGCTGAACGCGCGCACGCCGTCCAGATAATCCACTTTTTTCACTTCGAAGGGATTGTGAATGTCGATGGAATGGCTTTTGCCGCTTTGTTCGAATTTCGGGGCGGAAACCGTTACGTCACCGAGTTTTTTCGCCCATTTTGCGACTATCATCAAGCCTTCGGATTGTATTCCGTCATCGTTTGTAAGGAGAATTTTCATAGCCAACCCGTATTGTCGTGTTTGTAGTTTTTGACGATTTCGTCCGCATCGACGATCATTTGTTTCATTTCTTTTTTGCTGTGCACGGTTGCCCCGCACGCCATATCGTGTCCGCCTCCGCCGTACTTTTCGGCAAGCGCGTTTATGGTAGTAAATCTCGAACGCAAGCGCACTCTAATGTTGCCGTCCGCGTTTTGTATAAACGCAAGCCATACGATTGCGCCTTTGATGCTGTCAAGATAGGACACCACGTTGCTTGCTTGCTCGTTGGTGAGCTTAAAGCGTTTTTGCATTGCCTTGTCAACGTAGATGTAGGCAACGCCGTTTTGGGTGACTTTCATCTTTTTGTAGACGTATGATTCGAACTTGAACACGTTGAAGTCGTCGAGGTTGAGGTTTGCGTATATCCATTCGGTGTTTATTCCGAGGTCGAGTAACGCGCCCGCTCTGCGCATGGTGTCGCCGTCAACCGAGCTGAATCTGAATCTGCCGCTGTCCGTCACCATGCCCGTGAAAATGCAGGTTGCGCCTTCTTTGTCGAGGGTGAGTTCGTCCTTGAACGTAAGCCAAAAATCAACTATCATTTCGCAAAGGGAAGAGCGTTCGTCCTCAACCCAGCTCAAATCTCCGTAGGGCTTGACGTCGATATGGTGATCGATTTTGACAAGCTCCTTGCCAAGAGAGTATTTCTTGTTGGATATGCGGTCGGTGGTTGCGGTGTCGCACACGATGACAAGTGCGTCGGCGTATTTTTCGTCGTCGATAGGCTCGTCCTCGCCGCCCAAAAACGCAAGGTAATCGGAGCTGTCCTCGTTGAGCACGTACACTTCTTTTTGAGGGAAGGAGAGTTTAAGCATCCTTGCAAGCCCTTTCGTCGAGCCGATTGCATCGCCGTCGGGGCGGAAGTGCCTTGTGATGATAATTCTGTCGTATTGCTTGATTTTGTCGAGTATTTGTTTTTTGATTTCAAAATTGTCCGTCATATTCTTTCTCCGTTTTCAACGAGGTCGTCTAGCTCGTCAAGCACTTGCAATGCCTCTTGTTTGTCTTTGAGCGTCGCTCCGCTTGCTTTGAGGTGTCCGCCTCCGCCGTGCGCCACGGCAATTTGGTTGATATTCAGATTTTTGGAGCGTATCTCGCAAAGCACGCCTTGTTCGCATTCGGTGAAGTTCACCCAAGCGTCCACGCCTTTGAGGTCTCCCATGGTGTTGACGTATCCGCGCGACACCGCTTGCGCTTCCATACCGAGAGCTTCCACTCTTGCTTTGTCCGAGTAGGAGTACGCCACGTTGTTTTTCGTAAACTGTATGGACAGCACGAATTGCGCGCGCTTTTTTACGTTTTCGTAGGTGTCCGCATAAAGATTTGCGTATATCTCGCCGGGGTTGAAGCCCTTGCTCAAAAGAAAGCTCGCAAGCTCGAACGTGCGAGGAGTTACGCTGTCGTAATAAAATCTGCCGCTGTCCGTCACCATGCCCGTAAACAACGCTTTGGCGGCGTAGGAATCCACTTCCAACCCCCATTCGCGCACCAAATATGCAACAAGTCCGCAACAACTCTCGAAAGACGTGTCGTCAATGTCTATGTCCGCAATGTCCTCAACAAAAATGTGATGGTCAATACGCAAAACCGTTTCCGCAAGAGCGTAACGCTCGTCGGATATGAGAGATTTTGCCGACGTATCCAGCACGATTGCCAACGCACCTTTGTACGCTGCGTCGTCAACGACGTCCATTTCGCTGCCGTCCATAAATGAAAAACGGCGCGCGTCGTCGCCGACAGCATATATCTTTTTGTCGGGGAAGTTGACTTGAAGCACGCGCTTCAATCCTATTTGACTGCCCATCGCATCGCCGTCCGGGTTAGAGTGGCGGTGAATGATTATCACGTCGTATTTTTTGATTGCGTCAAACGCTTTGCTTATCATAATCTCTATCCTTACAATTTGATATTAAAGAATATCATAAATACGTATCGGTGTCAACGACGATTTTTATTGACCGAATCAACGCAACAAATTGATAAAAACCGGTATTTGAACGGGCGCAAACTTTTTTCCGACCTGTTGATTTTTCGTTTGACATCGATTGTTTTTCGTGTATAATAGAAAGGTAATTTGAAATCCGAGGAGGTGAAAAAGATGTCAACAGTCAGAGTCGGTGAAAACGAAAGTTTGGACAACGCAATCCGCCGTTTCAAGAGAAAATGTGCGCGCGACGGCATCATCGGTGACCTCCGCAAGAAAGAGGCTTACGAGAAACCCAGCGTAAAACGCAAAAAGAAAGCGGAAGCTGCTCGCAAGAGAATGTACAAATCATAAACCAAAAATCTTCGCATGCACGTCATGCGAGATACGGAGGCATGGCTCAGTTGGTTAGAGCACACGGTTCACATCCGTGAGGTCACAGGTTCGAGTCCTGTTGCCTCCACCAACGCCTGAAAACCCTACTAAACAGTAGGGTTTTTCTTATGCTATGTCGGCAGACAGACTCGAACTTGACGGCATATCGCCGTCACCATGCGATGCATGGCTGTGTCCTGCGGTCACACTGCACGCTCCGCTACAAAATGCAAGCATTTCCGCTCGCTGTCAGACGAGTCCTGTTGCCTCCACCATATGCAAATAATACGAACCCTGAAAACAAATCGGAGTTCGTATTATTTTTTGCAAAGGACTTCTTCGGCGTAAAAATACCGAGATAACACCATAATAAGACCGTAATTGCCGGGCGTTTAATCGCTCGGCTTTTTCTATGCTCAAAAACAGGTGATTGCTATCGGCGGACAATATTCAACGTATCGGAGAGATAATTGCAATTTCATTAATTAAAACGGTTATGTCAACGAACAGCATAAAAATATTGTGTAAAAGTCCATATACTTGTATCAAGACTACGGCACGCCTAATCGCCAACGCTTAAAAAATCGGTTAAAATGTGTATTGAAATTGAGGCAATTTTGAGAGTAAAAAAGCAAGATTTTTATGCCGTTGATAAAGGCTTTTCTCCGTGCTAAACCGCCGTGCCGAAAGGCAATAAATCGGAGCAGTTATGTTTTATAATTTGGTTAAATTGCTAATGGAATATGGCGCGTTTAAGGAGTATAAAAAAGGTTACGCACGAAATATGTGCGTAACCAAATGTATAGATAAATAGGGTGGCGTTTTAATTGCACAAAATCATCAATATGAGTTTTTTATAAATTATTTGAATTTATAGGCGTAGTTTTGTAGCAAAAAATTCTCTAAGAAAAAATAATACGAACCCATTATCTGAGTTCGTATTATTGGCTTGTGGTGAGCAAAATAATGCATCAATTGATTTGAATTTCTATGCTCTTGATGGCCTAAATATTCAGTGCGAATAGATGCTGAGTGCACCTTTCTAAAAAACTAAACATCTTGATGCGTAGCACGTAATTTGATGCGGCCATTTTCGATAATTTCTTCGAGTTCGTCGGTTTTCAACATGGCATCAATTGTTGATATTATTGTCATGTTTTTTATTCTCATTTTTGCAGTATTTCGCAAAAATTGTCAAATCTAAAAATTGCGAAATGAAACATAACAAGGAATTAGTTTGAATAATTTTGGAAAAAGAGGTTGCGCACAAATTGTGTGCATAACCAAAATGTATGATATACCGCTCCTATTGTTGTGTATTAGTTCTACTCGCAAAACTTTTGATAGTCAATATTTTTGCGAATAGCAATTTTACAATGAAGCAGGGTATATTGTGAAAGATGTATTTTCAAACGGAATATATGTGCAAGAACTATTAGGTGTATAACGTTTAGCTCATTTAAAAACATATCCCACCCCGAGTTTTCACATTGCCTTTCGGCGTGGCGGTTTAGCACAGAGAAAAGCCTTTGTCAACGGCATAAAAATCTTGTATTATAATCCTTAAAACCTGTCATGATTTCAATGCACATTTTAACCGATTTTTAGTCATTGGCGATTAGATGTGCCGTAGTCTTGATACAAGTGTGACGATTAGACGTGCCGTAGTCTTTGATACAAG
>ENA-ORSK01000596-ORSK01000596.1-human-gut-metagenome-genome-assembly--contig:-NODE-596-length-34959-cov-3.908435_pt1 | contig 34959 bp, 45 predicted proteins | sample MGYA00242192_ERZ509159 | MGnify/ENA primary metagenome ERZ509159 (study PRJEB26280, sample SAMEA2338663) | human gut metagenome | biome: human gut; feature: human-associated habitat; material: faeces...
GCGATGCAATGTCAATCACGGTCTGCATCCGGTCATAAACCGTTGCAGCACGTGCGAAATCGCCGGCAAGGAACTTGCCTTCGTCCATCGCTGCCGTCTGCACCACGCGCACCCCCCAAACCGTCGAGTTGCCAAAGGAGTCTGCAGGCGACCCCAAGAGGTACTCGCCGTTGCTTCCCTTCAAGCCCTGCAGGGACGCCCAGTCCATCGGGTTCAGGAGAACAGCGCTCGTGCGATATGACCAGTAGTTGACTTTCGCAAAGGACATGCGAAGCAAATCCAAAAGGTTGGCCGTCGAGCCGCCGATTTGGGCAAGCGTAAATTCTTGTGCCGTGTAGTTTCCGGTCTTCATCAAGCCGGACAGGTTCGGGCTCGTGCCGTTGCCGGAGAGAATCTGGTTCTCAACGGCAAGGTCGACGCCGTAAACCATACGGGCGTTAATGAAGGCGGCCAGCGCTCCAGCATCGTCAGCCAACTGGCGCGTAATGCGGGTCCAGTGGGCAACGACCTGCACGGGAGTCTGAGCCGTTTCCGTTTCTAGCGTGGAGGCCGGTTTCTGAGCAGCTTCGGCAACCGGAGCGGCGTTGTTCGTGAAGGATTTCTCCTTGACGTACTCAACCGAGTTCTCGGAAATCGGAATGTGCGGGAAGAGGTCTTCGATGACCAATTCACGCTGTTCGAGAGCCTGAATGCCGGGCACTCGATACGGACGCAGTTGTCCGGCAGAACTCAAAATCGGATCACCGTCTGCTTTGGTGTCATAAACGACACTCACGGGGCGACGCGACGTCAGGAACGTCTTGTACGACTCCGATTTCGTTACGTATGCACCGAGAGACGCATGCACACGGTCTCCTTCCGCCTTCTGGGCCTTCTGCTGAAGCTCCAAAAGCTGACGAGAGAGTTTTAACTGCACCTCACCGAGCTCGGCGACCTTCTTTGTGACCTCTTCCTGAGAGGCTTCGCGACGTTTCATCGCGTCTTGCATTTCGCCGATACGCTTGTCAATCGCATCAAGCCCGGCCAATGCCTGTTTCAATTCTTCACTCATAGGATTCCCCTAATAAAGTTAGTTCAGTGACTGCGAAACTTTCAAAATCTTCGCAACCAGTGTTTTTTCGACTTCAGTTTCGGAATCCCTCCGACGCTTTTCGTCGAGAATGATTGCTTTGGCGTTCGAAATGAATGCCATCGCGTCGGACTTCGAAAAGCCTGCATCCCGCAGCATCTCTTCCAGGTCCCTGACTGTTTTTGCGCCCGGCTCAGTCTTGACAGCATGAATGCGTGCCCTATCGTCGGCCGGATACGTGCAAACAGAAATCTCTCGGAGCCCTGAGACCTTTCTGATAACGCGCCCACTCCAAATATCATCAGGGTCCTTCAATTCATAGTCGTTTTTCTTCAAAAAAATGCCCACTGAGAGGCCGTTAAGACTCCCGGCCTTAATCGCCTCCAGGACATCGCGCGCCTTTTGGATGCCGAGCGTCAAAGTCCCCTCGACATAAAGCCCTTTTTCATCCTCCTTGATGAGCGAATACACGCCGATAGGAACTTCCTCCGTTGCGTGATTCAGAAAAATCGGTAGTTTCTGGACAGATTGAATCGCCTCGGCATATGCACCCGGCAAAATCGTGTCTCCGTAACTGTCGTTTCCGTTAAATTTGGAGGCATAGCCTTTGAAAACGCCGGCTTCCCCCTCAGTCTTGACCTCTGAGACGTCAAAACCAATCGCTTTTTTCAAATAAATCGCCATGTTTTTTCCTCACTGTTTAATCGGATCACCAAGCGGTGTTTGGCTCTGCCCTAACCCTTGTTTTCCAAGCATTTCGACCGGGAACAGGTTGTTTTGGGCAGTTAGCTGGTCCGCTCCTTCAATCGGAGGTAGATTCTCTAAACGTCGCACCTCATTGCGTGTCATAAATCCGTTCTGGAGCCCCTGAGCATATGAGCTGTAGCGTGACTGAATGTTCGCCCGCTGCAGCGCATTCATCTTGAATTCGCACGTCATCGAGTCGCGTTCCGCTTCCGTCATAACTCGCTGCCGAATTGCCTGTTCAAGGGCCGTGCAAAGCGGATGAATGGTTGACCGATAGAATGATTCGACAATCGGTTCTATTCCTGTTGCCGCCGTTCCTCCGGAACTATTAATCAGCGCCGACGGAACGCCGAACCAACGCCCGATTTCATCAATCCCATACTTGCGTGTCTCCAAAAGCTGCGCATCTGCAGCCGAAAGTGAGACCTGTTGATACTTCATATCTCCGGGCAGAACATGCAGCCAGTCTGCCGGGTCACCTGCAATCGGCGTCATGTTCGCAAAGCGCTTTTTGATTTCTCGTGTCTGTCGCTCGTTTAAATCCTGGTCGATGGTCAAAATACCCTGGAGCTGTCGCCCGTTTCCGTACATCTCCGTTGCGTTTTTCTGGGCATTGACAAGCTCCTGGGTCGTCGCCTGCATGTACTCCAGTGTCGAAAGTCCGACAATTCCGTTACCCAAACCCTTCCAGTGCAAGATTTTGTCGGCCTTGTAGTACGTAATGTTTCCGTCTTTCGTGTACTTGTAGACAATTTCTCCTTCGACAACGCCCACTTCCATTTGGTCTGCCGCCATCGGAATGAGTGCTACGAGTTCTCCGGTACTATCCCGCACGATTCGGGCATAGGCATTACCGCGCAGGAAGCGATTCAGTCCCATCGCAACCCAGAAGTCATGCGCCGTCATGTTCTGATTCGGCTGACGTAGCACCTGCCACAGGCGGCTTCGGCGCGCCTCCGTCTTGTTCCCCGTCTTGTCTGTCTCAAAGACCACAATCGGAATGCTCGCAATCGTCTCTGTCAGGAGCGTCACGCAGGACCAAACGGCGGAAATCTGCAGTCCCTTGTCCGGCGTGACCGGATAGACGCCCGGCAGGATGCCGATGGTCGGCTCGTTTCGCTGCGAGCCGGACGCGTCCCCGGTCGCACCACCCCAAAAGCCCGGATGAAGCAGTCTGCTGAAAAATTGTCTGATTTTCATAAGTCAAAAAACTCGTTGAGATTCGTCTTCTTTTTCGGCTCATACGTAGCAGCTCCGCGCAATGCCAGAATTGCAGCAACGGCACCGTCAATCTTGTTTTCGTGCCGTTCCTTTCTCGGAAAGATGTTGTCTTTCGCATCAATGCGTGCTTCTACGTTCCCCATCATCCACGCCATAACCGGATTGCCGTCGTGCACAATCCTGCCGTCAATTACCAGAGCTTCGAGCGTCTTCATCGGGTCACTGACGTTTTGCACGGTAAAGCGGCACTCAAGCATCGGCTCCCCTTCATCGGAAAGCGATGTGGCGATTTGTGTCGCTTGCCAGGGGTCGTACGTAATGGCCTGGACATCAAAGCGCGACAAATCTTCACGGATTGAGTCTTCAATCACGTTCAAATCCGTCATGGCGCCGTCGGTTTCCTGGATGTAACCACTTCTAACCCACCCCGAATACTGTGAGTTCGTGCTTGTCTCAATGGCCTTGCTCGGCAACCAGCATTCGCAAAAGAGCGCATACTTGTCCTTGCCATCTTCTTCGACCGGAAAAAGGTACGTCTTGACCGTTAAGTCACTCTTTGACCCGATATCCAATCCGATAAAGCACGGCTGCCCTTCAAAATCGCTCAACTCAAGACCTGTTGTCTCGCAGCGCTTCCAAGCTCTCATGTCCAGCCAAGCGCTCCGAGCAGAGCACCACACATCGAGATGCTTGGTTTTGAAGTTGTTGATTGCACTCGGCAGTGTCTTTGCTTTTTGCAAAAGTGAAGTAATCACTTCCGGCCTGACTGACACTCCCCAGTTCGGATTTGCCTTTTCAAGCGCCTCCATCGAGGACCAGTCATCGCCATCGTCAATCGTGTAGATGATGGCAAACTGCGTCTCATCGTCAGCTAACCGAGAGAGTACCTTTGTGCACATCGTGCGCACTTCATAGCAGATTCCCGATGTATCAAACCCCGCTGTCGTGATACACCAGAGAAGCGAAGACCGACGCTTTCCGAGCGAGGTTTCTACAACGTCGTAAACTGCTCGCGTTTTGTGGGCGTGTAATTCGTCCACAACAGCCAAATGTGTGTTCAAACCGTCCAATGTCGAGCCTTCGGCGCTCTTGGCTTGGAACGTGCTGTTCGTGCTCGACACATAAAGAGCATTCGCCAAAACCTGCAAACCGAACCGTTCCCGAAGAGCCGGATTGTGCTCAGCCATCACCTTGGCATCGCCGAAAACAATCTTCGCCTGATCACGTGTTGTCGCAAATGAATAAACTTCAGCGCCCGGCTCATGGTCCGCGAGCAGACAATACAAAGCAACACCCGAGGAAAGCGTAGATTTTCCGCTCCCACGCGGAACCTCGATGTACACGCGCCTGAATCGTCGACCTCCGTCAGCCCTGCGTCTCCACCCGAAAACCGTCGTCAGAATGAAAATCTGCCACGGCTCCAAAACAACCCGTTGTCCGGCAAGCTCTCCCTTTGTGTGAGTCAAAAGCTCGATAAAGCGACAGATTCGTCCGGCTTCCTCCTTGCTCCATTCATACAGCCCGCTTCTGGCGTACTTCTTCAAATCCTCGGTCTGACGCTTGCAAGCCAATTTGACCCATTTACAAGCAAAAACCTTCCCTGTGGAAACGTCTCGCGCATATTTTTTTGCGATTCCAAGATAGTCTCTACAGGTCGTCAAACTCATTGCTCTTCGAGTCCTCTTTTGCCGGCGCTTGCATCTTGCACCGTGATACCGGTGTAAAACCAAGTTGCTGCTCGCACTGGGCAAGTGCCGCTTGAATCTTGATTAAGGCTGTGAACGAAGGCCGCGGCTTCCCTTTGATGTCAATCCAGCCATGTCGGTCTACATCTGCCTGAAGCTTTCGATAAAGCGCATAGTTCCTGCACCAGCGTTCCAAAAGCGAATGATCTAAAGCCGTCAGCAGGCTTTCCGGCGCACACGTGATTGCCAGTTCCCATGCTGCGCGCGCATCTTTGGTCAACTCAGTCGGAGGCTGAACCGGAAGATTTCCGTTGACCTGCAACTGTCGCCTGTTTGCTCGGCATTTCTGAAGCGTCCCTTGCGCCTTTTTGATTACGTCCGGTTTAGGAAGTCGTCCCATGTCTTTTTTCAAGTAAAAGCCAATCGCCATGCGAAAGCGAGAGATACCATGGCAATTAAGAAAAGGACAACCCACCGAAAAATGACACCATAAGTGGAAAGGTCTTTATCCTTTGTCGTCAAGAACCACATGGCTAGTTCCTTCGCTTCTCGCGTTATAATTCTCATGTCTGAACCTGTTCTTCAGATAACAAATAACCCGCTCGGTCGTCACACCTTGCGGGTTCCTTTTTTGTTGCATTCGCGCACGCGCGTCCGAGGCTTACCTCGTTGATTTTGTTTTGTTTTCGAGCGTTCGAATAAGTCCAAAAACTCAAAATACCGCATGCATGAAAATTTGACTAGGGCGCGGTCTAGAACATTGATTTAAAATCGTTTTTTAGGCGCCCTTACCCTTTATGCTCTACCGAATCCTCCGTCCTCGGTTGCGGTCTTACGATCATGGCATTTTTTGCACAACGGCTGCCAATTCTTTTTGTCCCAGAAAAGATTCTGGTTGCCATTGTGAGGCTTGATATGGTCCACAACTTCGGCAGCCTTTACGATGCCTCTTGCCTCGCACATCACGCATAGCGGGTGATGTGCTAAGAAAGCTTTCGATGCCTTTTGCCACTTATACGTGTAGCCGCGCTCGTTTGCGGACTTGCGTTTCTCTTCTCGTTTCGTGCTCTTATGTTTATCGCAATACATCGTCCCGAACGGTACAGCGGTCCGGCACCCGGGATACGAGCAGAACTTAAGGAGCGGCATAGGCGTTGTTCCTGCGTGGAAATCGGCAAGGCATCAGCGTCGGAAATTCTGATGCCTGCGGTTCCCTTCTCTTAGGAGGCATGACGAGTACTCCACCCTCTTCCGACCTTCCGCCTGGATACCGAATAAGGAATAAAAAAGCGGGAAACCATCCGTCTCCCGCTTGGCAACCCTTCTCTAGTTTTACTTTTTCTTTCTCTTTTTATGAGTCGTTTCGGTTGTCTCAGCCTTTCTGGCGTTGTTACCCGCATTGATGATTGTAGAGACAACGCCAATAATTGTAGAAACGCCGAGCGTTCCGCCTGCCCAACGATGTCCCTGCATCACCAGATAGCACGAAGCCATAAGCGCCAACGCAGCTAATAACGTTCCAAAAATCAATCCTGTGACGTTCAGAAAGGAATAAACGTACTCCCTTCGATTGAGAATCTTTCTTCTGAACTCGTTTTCCTTCTGTATTTCCTCGACAACGAACGGCACTAGCCGCGTATCAACAGCCTGCAAGTTCGCAAGCTCACTCGCCGGAGGCAAGGGGCTGTTATCAACCTTGGCAACGATTTGCCTAGTCCCTTCTCTGGTCAGTTCTTGTTGTGCTACTTGAACGTTTGACATCGCAATAGACTTTTCTTCCAACGGAATCGACTACCCGAGCTGCTCTGTCAGACAAAACGCGTCTAGAGTCTAAGAACGGAGTCCTAGAAAGCGGTTCGAATCTAGGACAAATCGATTTCCCAATGTAGGAAAATCCTTCAACAAGCAAACCGACAGCTTTTGTCATTTTTGTCCTTGATGTAATTGATTGATACAGGCGAATTCTATCTTATCCAAGCTTTTGCAACTTGACAGGCATCAAAAAAGCAACCCTCTAGGTCGCTTGCGTTTCTTCTGGGTGCAAAAAGGCTGGGCCTATACCCAACCAAAAAGGACACAATGGTATCTAATTTTCATTTGTGATTCTGAATCACACTTTGTGCAATGTCAAGAGGAATTCTCAATATTTTGTGTTTTTCTTCCGTTTTTCAAACTGTTTTTCAACCTGCTTTTGCGGATTTTCCAGCTTTGGAGCGTACTCATGACGCTAGGAGTTACACATTTAACCTTTGCCGATTTTGTCTCTGAGCTTGTGAATGCTCCAACACAAGCAGTCCAAGAAACACACGAAAACCCAAGCGTACCCGATTGCTTTAACAAAAACGTCAAGATAGCTCGGAGACGAGATGAGGAGAACAAAAATCGTAACAAATAACATTTTTACTTCTGTCTTCATGCCGCTTCCTCTCGTTCAACAAATTCCATCAGCATTTCTTCGGCCCGACGCAGATCTTCGTCGTATCGCCACGGAAAGACGTTAGCGAAACGAGCTCGGCGCTTGGTCGCTTTCTTCTCATCGCACTCGTCTTCGAAAGTCTCTGATGAGTGTCGTGTTAGGTACTCTGCTTTGAGCACCGGAAAGAGCGCCTCGAAAGCCGGACTCGTCCGACGCAGTTGAGCAATGCAGTCATCAATAAAATCCGCGTCCAAGCAGTCGATTCGATGAGTGATGGCTTTTCCTCGTTCTCCGGACAGCTTGTCCAACTCCCGAATAAGAATCATAAGATTGGACTCAGCGCGCACAAAGCGATCCCTGTACGCACGCGCCCAGTTGCGAATTCTCGGTCGAAAGCTGTCCAGGTTTTGCTTCACTGCACTTCCCTCACATTGATTCGAATAGCGTTCTTCGGGCCGTAATACTTGCACGCGTGCGTTTCTACAATCTGATTGTCATCTGCGTAGACAATGCCGTTCATGGCGTCGGCACACAGTTTTTCGAGGTTGTCGCAGTCCGGCTTGGCGCGCCTTGAAAGCTGAAAAGCGACAGCCTCTTCGCGCTTTTTCTTGCTCCAAGACTTCGGCGGTTCAAAGATAAATTCCACGTCAAGAGCCAAAGGAACATCGTCTGCTCGCGTACGACCTTCCATCGCTTCTCTGGCGTAGGTAGCGATGACCTTTTCCGCGTTTTTGGTTGCTACAGGCGTGTACGGATGCCCGTTCCGGGTAAAGCGAGGGCGACCTTTTCCAACTGGACGCATCGGCACTTCAAAAATAAAGCCATAGACGTTATTTTTCATCTGCGTATCTCCACCGAACGACTCTGCTCTCTCCGAAGATTGCGCCATTTCTCCCGGTAGGGATGCAAAGGTTGCGCATCTTGCCGGGCGCGACTTTGACAGCTTTCGGGCAGTACCAGAACGGATTGCCCAATGCGTCTTTGTACGGCGTCCGAATCATCACGATTACCTCGCGCTCAACTGGAACGCGGGTGCGCTTGTCTGAAACATCAACAGTTACCCATTCAAGCATCAAGTGCCTCCTTGACTGTTTTACAGTCACCCCGCAGTCCGCCTCGTGAGCAACGAATTTCTGCCTGGTCATGCTTCAGTTTCCTTGTTGTTGATATCCGGAGCTGTTCGCGCTTCGATAAGGCCGACAAGAATCTCATCAGTATGTCTGCGCAATGCATGAGTTAGCTTTGCAGTAGATTCGAGACTCGGAAACTTTCCGTTTACCGTTTCGACGACGAAACTCTCCAGTTGTGAGAGAATCTTTCTCGATTCATCGATTGCTTGAAAAGCTCTGTCAGAAGAGCGAACTCTTTGACGAACAAGGTCTTGATATGCTTGCTTCATTTTCTGCTCCCAAGTCACGAATTTGCCCGCATGGCAGGGTTCACAGTCTTTTCCGTCCTCAATACTGCGTCGACACAGCGACCCTTTGTCTCTGGCAATGCGTCCATTGCAATGACTATGTCCTTGAAATCGACGGAGAGACCGTTTATCCGATTGAAAGCGGGATCGTCCCGTCCCAATACATGCCGGAAAGCGCTGTTGCAATCTTTTGCGAGGCACAGTCCATCATTAACCTTTCGCCACGCGCTACATGCGCATTGCTTCGGTCTTGCCTGGAGTGCATCGCTCAAGAAGCCGGAGGACAAGGCACTTCCCTTGCGAAAAAGATTGAGAGCCTGTGCCTTTCTCCCGGATTGCGCCGACTGGCTGACCTTTGCCGGATTTACGGGAACGATGCCGTGCACGGCGGACAAATTGATTTCACCGTTAGCAACAAAGAGGCTCTGGCCATTGCCGGCGCCTTGAGCAGTTTCATCAATCATCTCGCTGACGAAATCTTCGGCACAGAGGCGATTGCCAGGGAGTTGGAAGAAAAGATTGCGGCGGCTCATTCGTAGGCACGTCTTCCTTTGGCCCGGGGCTTTTCCCCGATCATTGCTCTCAAGGCTGTTTTGCATTTTTCGCCTCTTCAATTTCCCGTTTCGCCTCCATCGCAATCTCTCGAACCGCTCTTGCGTACCCTCGCGCGTATGCCGTGCGCAACTCTTTGCTCTTGGCAAAACGTCTGATACCTTCAGCCATCAGCACCCCACGCCTGGCATCGTCTGCTCCGGCCCGAAATGCCGTTTTCTCCTTGTCCCAAAAAGCATCCATTGATACGTCTCCTGACTGCGTCTGTGAAGCCCTCCCCCGTGCGAGAATTGACTTTCCTCTAGGTCAACAACGCCCCGCAGGGGGAAGGAGAATCTTTCTATGCCATTAATCACTACGAGCAGTGATGCTACTTCCGTCACTACTGGCACTACACGAACTGCCTCCATTGCTTCCGATGCTTCCGATGCTTCTAACGCTTCCGATAAAGACGCTCGGGCTTTTGAACGTGATGAGGCCATTCAAATCATCATCGCCGGTCTGCAATCCGGCGCAATCATTCTTCCGTTCACCAAAGCTTTTGATACCTCTCTCGCGAATAAGTTTTTCAACCAGGAGCAAAACAGCGTCAATAGTCAGTGGACCGTCGAGTTTGTCAGAGGCGCCGAGGGAAGAGCGATTGCCGCCACATTCGCCGACATCGCTCGGAGAGACGCGCTTTACCTTCTCACGTTCTTCCATACGCTTGTCGTAGGCCTCAGTGAAGAAGAAGCCCAAAGGATCGTCGACATCGCAACCCGTCGCTGAGTTGAGAGTTCGGAGCAGGCCGATAGCCAACTGTCTGCCGTTGTTAAACTTCAGCAGATCTGGTAATTCGTGTTTCCAGAGGTCGATTGCGGCCTGCTTTGTGAGACGTAATTTCTCTTCGTTCATGATTTTTCACTCCTTGATTTAAACCCAATACGAAAGAAAGAATCCGACGGCCAAGACGACGATGGTGACATCGGCCCACTTGCTCGATTTCGTCCGGTCGTCAAAAATTGTTTCTGCGATAGATAACGTGTACGTGATGATTGAAATCAGCGTGATACAGATGAAAAGCGTGGCTCTCATGCGTGGGCTCCTGTTCTTCCCAGACCAACGGAATGTGGCCGATTCGGCTCTGTGCAGTATTCGAGATAGTCCGAGTTAAACCACAGCGGCACTTTCCCCTGCCATGATCCGTTACGCTGTTTAGCGATGGTCAAGACAGCATCCGGCTCGTCGTTGTCAAGAACGAGGTTGAAGCCCTTCTCCTCGAATGCCTTTTCCTTGGCCTGATTGCGCTGAAGCAAAATGATGTTGTCGGCTTGGTCGGTCACGACCGCCGCACCACGAATTGAGTATTTGTCGATTGTGTCCGTTGTTTTATCGGACTTTCTGACGTGGTGGACAAGCCAAATGTGACACTTCAGAGCCTTGGCCAGCTCGCAAAGCGTGGCGATGAAATTCTTCGTGCCGTTCATGCCGGCATCGCCGAATTCATCACAACATTTCATCAGGTTGTCGACGAAAATCTGCTTGCAGTTGTAATCGCGCGCGGCACTGATGATTGCTCCGTAGACAAAAGACGGCTTTACGCTTCCGACTTTGTCCAGCACATAAATCTCTTTGCCAATCGCTTGCAAAGCATCGATAGCCGTATCCGTGTCTGCAGTCTTACCGACACACTGAGAAAGCATGCGATCGAGCGTTCGCGCAGGAGTCATTTCAAATGACATGATGCAAGACTTAACGTGTGCCTTCGCAAACTCAAGCGAGAATTGACCTGTGATGAGGCTCTTGCCGTGGCCTGACTGTCCTGCAACAATTGTCAGTTCCCCTGTGCGAATCTGGAAATCACGCTTTCCGAGAAGCGGTAAAGAAAACCCCTTGACGAGACCGTCTCGAATCGCTCCGACTTCCATGTCGTAGTCAGAAGCCGGACGAATCTCCGCTTCAGCATGAAACTCCTCCCAGAGCTTCGAAAAATTCTCAGCAGGTAACAACACGGCCGTCCTCCAGCGTAAAAATTTTCAGGTCGTCCATAAGGATTTTTTCTTGTCCGTCAAAGCACGCAACAGAAAAGCGAAGCGCATCCATGTCGCGCACATGGAGCGTTGCGGGTCTGTAGTCTTTGGAAATCAGATGTCGCGCAAAGGCGACTGCATAGCGCCGGTACTTTTGCTCGAAGAAATCAACAAAGACGTCTTTGCACTCAGACCACGGGCGAATGCCCTTCCAATCAAACCGTTGCGTCAGGTCGTAAACAAAATCATCACGGAATGTTCTGTAAACCTCCCACTCCGGATGTTCTTCGTCCGCGAAGACAACGTGGCGAATCGCAAAACTTTCCGTGAACATTGCGTCCTCTTTGGGCACTAAAGCATTCGGGATATCTTCGAGCCTCATGCTTTTCTCCCCAAAAAGGCTTGCAAAGCATCGGAGTGAACCACGTTCTCTTTGGCTGCCTCTCGCTCGGCTTCCCAATCGTGAGAAGGCGTGTAGAAAGGACGCTCAGACTGTTGTGTGGTTGTGGCGTTTGTAAGCCAACTGGCCCTGAAGCCTGCCCACGAGTTTTGTAAGCAAATCTGAAGAACGTCTGCCAGTGTCTTCCCTGCTTTAGCCGCTTCAGACTGCACAAGCACAAGAGCCTGAGCTGTCAGGGGTAACCTCTTTTGCTTTCTCAGAGCGATCCAATCGCACCACAGGTTTTCAGGCACATCTTCAGGTTTGCAAACGGATGTCCTTTTTGCTTTCTTCGCCGGAGGCGTAGAGACAGAAGCGTCCTGAGCCGAAGGCGATGGATGCGTTTTTTCTTCATCTATTTCTTTTTTAGGTACAGGTACAGGTACAGGTACTAGGTCGACCAAGGTTGACGCTGGTCGACGTTCGTCACCCTCGGTTGACGTTGGTCGACGCTCGTCAACTAACGCCCGAGCATTTTTTGCCTGCTCTTTTTTTGCAAGAAATTTTTCATACTCTTGTTCAAGCTCTGCTTTGATGTAATCCCACGCGAAGATTTCAATCGTCGGCTCATAATCGGGGAAAAGCGTAATAGCCATCAGCACTTCTGCTTTTTGGTCACTCGTGAGATTCTTGAATAGATTTGCCCACGATCTATAAATGACCGGTGCAAACTTTGCAGGCACATACTTGGACATATTGGCCTCACGAAAGGAGAGACCAATCAACGTCAGGACGTAGATTTTTTTTAGAGACTTGGTGATTTGTCGCTTTTTCGATTTTTGCGGCAAGGCGCACACCAGGTACGCGCCCAGTGCAGTAGATCAGATTGTTTAAGTATCTGATGTTGATGCCGCAGCGTTTCGCGACAGCTCTTTTTTCTTCGCTCTTTAAGTTTCGAAAAAAATCCTTGGAAATCTTATCCATCGGAAACACCTCTTTGGTTTGCGTTAGATAAACCATACTATACACTAATTCTACGCGTTATGGTGTTTCTTTTATAAGCTTTTTTAGTGCATCGCAAGAGGATAATTCGTCATACAGGAGGACTAAATGATTGATATTGCAAAAATACGCCTCGAAAATCTTGAGAAAATTCGCTTGAAATTCAACTCAAATGCCGAGTTGGCTCGGGCCTTAAAGCGGTCTCCGCAACAGATAAACGACATGTTGTCCGGCAAGAAATCTTTCGGATCGAAAATTGCCCGTCACATCGAGATGATGCTCAAATTACCGTCCGGCTATATGGATGAACCTCAGAACTTAGAAAAGACAAAACTCGCAGCCGGAAAAAAGATTCCCGTTCTCTCATTTGTACAGGCAGGCCTTCCGACTGACTCTGGTCAAAGTTGCCACGACGAATGGATTGATGTCGCCGAGGACACCCCCGAGAATGCTTATGCCCTGAGAATTCGAGGACAGTCAATGGAACCGGTCTTTCATGAAGGGCAAGTTGTGATCGTTGATCCGAACATCTCTCCTCGCCCAGGTGACTATGTCGTTGTTCGTCTCGACAGCTCCGATAGGAACGAGGCGACGATGAAGCAATATGCTGTAACAGGAATCGATGCTTACGGACGCGACATTTTTGAGCTACGCCCCCTCAATCCTTTGTTTCCGACGTTATCTTCGGCTGAAAACAAAATATCCATGTTGGGCGTTGTGACCGAGTGCCGCACGAGGTTGAGGTAAGGTATTTTGGATAATTTTTTGAGGAAATTATGACAATCAAAGAAAAACATTCAGGGCTTGTAAGTACAGAGAGGGCAAATGAAATTATCTCGAAGCATCGAATTGCCGAGAACCAAGATTGGGATATAGATCGTCCAACAAAAGAAGACTGCTCTGAACAGTGCTTTCACTTTTATGCCTCTTTAGAAACAGAAGATGGCGTCACTGAAAAAGCAATGCTTGTCTCTGCCATCTTCTCTTTCGGGAAAAAAACTTTGCACCAAAAGCTTCATTTTAAACTTGAATTCAACGACAAGGCTGACGAAAACTATAGAAGAATCATTGACCTAGATTCTCGCCGTCCTGTTAACTGGAAAGGAAAGGGAAACGATAAAAATTGGCCTCACATCCATATAGGCGCAGATGATCGTCGCTCTTTGCCAGTTGAGAAAAACTCATCCTTAATCGACGTTCCGAAACACGCTAAAATGTTCGAGGAATACGCAAACATATCATTCAAGACTAAGGTTCGAGATCCGAACGAACTGATACTAAGATGACTCTTTCACTTGAAGCACTAGGATTTGGCTTACGTCATGTGGAAACAAGGGACAACTCACGAGTGTTTTCCTTGGAATCACCTTTTAGGTTGCTGACTGAGTCTCCGTTCGATGTTTTTGTTGAACACGTCGGTGATAGATTTCACATTTTTGATGACGGATTGACTCTGCATGAGATTCTTGTAGCTGGCGTCGATATGTCGAGCAGATACAAGTGGGAGTCTTTGCGAAAAATCGTTGGAAATTGGGGCGTCAGTTTTAGCCACACCGGCGTTTTCGAGAGTTACTCTTCAATAAACAGAATCGAAGAGACGACATCAAATTACTTACGGGCGATGATTTCTGTTGATGACTGGATTGCTGAACAGGCTTTGAATAGAAAATCCATTGATACGCTTATCGAAGATTCCAAGAGTTTTCTCAAACGTTGGTGGCACACAGAAGAAATAGTTAACCATCCAAGAATAAGCGCTGTCTACGGAGAACAGCTTGAGTTTGATTTCAAAATCAAAGACACCTATGTTGATGTGATTTCTCCATCCAAAGTGTCTAGCGCAAGTACTGTGAGAAAGCTTCTCGCAATTCCGCGAGACAGCAAAACATTTGTTGTTATAGATGACAGACCGGACCCTAAAAAAGCTGAACAGGAAAAATATGTTGTCTCTAGGCTTTCCGACACAATTTTTTTTACTAAGCTAGCCCAAAACGCCACGGAATTTGCCCCGGCCGCATAAAGCAAAGCCCCTCATTCAAGGGGCAGTTTTCAACTTGCACTCAACATTTAGATTTTGTCATTCCAAAATCTAAACTAGCTGCATAAACCGTACGATTTTTTCGTAAGGTTCAATCCCAGTTGACTACATTTTGTAGGCAACTGCTTACAGGCTGTAAGCAGTTCGAACCTACAACAATTTGTAGTAGATTGACCCACAACAAGTAATCCTTCTCTGTCACTCCCCGGCCGCGCTCGCGGCTTTTTTTGTTGTCTAAATATTTGACTTACGTCAAACATTCATCACAATCTACACCGTTTTAGTTTCTCTTTTCGTGTTTGTTAGGTGTATATTACGGTTTATAAAAAGAACACCGCTCGTTCACACTTTAGTGAACAGCAAAAGAGGCACACAAAATGACAAACAAGTACACGGTTAACGTGAGCAGAAGCGAACTCATCCAGCTTATTCAGCTGCGGTCCAAAAGAATCATAGATGCATATGTCAATTGTTGGCACGAAGACTTTCCTCAAATCCTCGATGACTGGGAGACGCTTGTGTCTTTCTTGAGGGCAGAGAACGAAAAGGCCCTCGCCCTCATTGAGGCAAGACGGGCTAACTACAGAACTTGTGGTCAACCTCGGCAACAGGACTCTTCCCTTCGTCGAGAGACTGAACAGAGGCTCGGATGCTCTCATAAAGCCGGTTCAGAGCAACGACATTTGTCGCAATCAGCCGATGAGTCCGAGGAGTGAAGAGCAGTTCCTCGTTTTCTACATTTTTCAGGTCGAGGTCCTTGAGAGGAACGAGGTCCTTCATAACACAAGCAAGAAAGAACAAGTCAGTTTTTGTAGGCATAAGTTTCTCCAAAAGAAGGTTGAGATAGCGGTTTTGAGGATTTCCGCGTCTCAATCTTCTCACGGAGAAGAAGGAAAAGACAAATGATGACGATTGACACCCCGATTAAGAACCTTCATCCGGCGAAGGCCCCGCCAACACGGCTCGGCGAGTTTCTCGAAAGCGCAGCCGAAATTGCAATGCTTGCCCTGCTCTTCGGCGGGACACTTTTCATCATGCCGGTAGTTGCTTGCTGGCTGTGCGCCAATTTTTAGGAAAACCAAGGAGTTATCGAATGGAGAATTCTCTTACTCTTATGCAGGAAAAAGCGATCACCGTCCTGCAATCGAGCTTGTATCCGGGCGCGTCAACAGAATCCGTCCTGATGGTTCTGGACTACTGCAAGGCGCGAAAGCTTGATCCGTTCTTGAAGCCCGTACACATTGTCCCGATGTGGGACTCCAAGTCGAAGACAATGCGCGACGTCGTCATGCCCGGCTTGAATCTGTATCGCACACAGGCAGCAGAATCCGGACAGCTTGCCGGCATTTCCGAGCCTGTCTTCGGAGAGATGGAGGACTTTAATTTCGGCGGTTTCAAGATGCGTGCACCGGCTTTCTGCAAAGTCACAGTGAGTCGTCTGATGCCGAACGGGAGCGTTGCCATTTTTACGGCCGTTGAGTTTATGGAAGAGGCCATCAGCGTGTCGAAAGAAGGCGTGCCAACACCGATGTGGAAGAAACGTCCGCGCGGAATGCTCGCTAAAACGGCCGAATCCCAGGCACTGCGAAAGGCGTTCCCTGACATTAATTCAGCCGAAACAGCTGAGGAAATGGACGGCAAGAGCTACTTTGACGAGCAGACGGAAACACGTGCCGTCACAAGCGAAATTGCCCTCAAAGCCCTTGACTGCGCCAAGCAGGGCACAGCTGCTTACACGGACTTTTGGAAATCAATTAGCGCCCAGGAGCGCAAAGAAATTCGCGCAGCTTATCCGCAGGGACTAAATGAAATCGCAAAGGCAGCCGATGCAAAGTCTCAGGCTGAAATCATTGAAGAGGCTCAGTAAATGGAACAACTCACGGCAGAATGGTTTGAAGCGCGCCTAGGAAAGCTAACCGGATCACGCGCTGACACAGCTTTCAAAACGTACAAATCCGGTACGAACAAAGGAAAGCCCACTGAAGAAGCGCAAAAGATTATGCTCGAAATCGCCTTTGAGCGTCTGACAGGGAACGGCATTAACCACTTTGAGTCGCAGGCCATGGCCTGGGGCACTGAGCATGAGGCTGACGCAAGAGCCGAATACGAAGACACAACCGGAAATCTTGTGACGCAGGTCGGTTTCATTGATCACCCGGAAATCAACAACTTCGGCGCATCTCCGGATGGGCTTGTCGGAGACGACGGCCTACTTGAAATCAAGTGCCCGAGTGAATTGACACATTTAAAGCGCGTTCTAACGGGCGAAGTTCCGCCCGAGTACAAGACGCAAATGATTGTCCAGCTCATCTGTACAGGTCGGAAATGGTGCGATTACGTCGATTATGACCCGCGACTCAGCGTTCGCCCGCTGATGATTGTGCGATTTGAGCCGACAGAAGAAGAGCGTAAAGACGTTGAAGAGAAAGCAAAAACGTTCTTGTCTTACGTCGACAAGCTGGTTAATGATCTTAAATCAGGCCCTATTTTGGAGATATACAGATGAGAAAGAGAAAACCGGTAAAGCCAACCGTCGGCGTTCTAATGATTGACGTGAAGCAAGTCGCTGCGCGTTGCGGACTTGGTGTAAGCACAGTCTGGAAGCTCGCGTCAAAAAACTCTCAGGGCTTCCCCTCGCCCGTTGTTATCAATGCCAGATGCAAGCGTTGGCGGACAGCGGACATCGAAAGTTGGGTGAAAGGCCTCGCGTGATCTGACCCATGACATTGACAATCGCACAAAGAGCGCCGTATACTGTCCTCGCTTCGGCAAATTCCGAAGCGTCGGATTGGCGTCCGACGTGGTTCGAGGCGCACACCGCCTTCTCTCAGTGCGGTTTTTTTTGTGCGTACAGTCTTCTCCTTTACGGGTGGGCTGTGTGGGGAGTCGAAAGACTCGCCGATTACCTTGAACGTCGGTACGCCAATCCACACAGTCTGCCCACCCCAATTGGCGTTGGAACGGGCAGGTTCTAAAAATCTGTTGTTCAAGGAGACGGCTATGCAGCCAACCTATAACCTCACCCATGCTGTGCGCCAGTACCTGCGCGGCAATCTTTCCACCCAAGACGCTCAAGATCTTGCTTTCAGCATCTGCCTTGACGTCAAGAACATCCTCACCGTCCTATCGGACGCGCTTAAACAAACCAACCGGCTCAGCACTGAGTCGGACATCGCAAGAACGCTCGAAACGTGCGCGGCGCTCATCGAAACAGCAAACGAAATTCAATCAAAGGAGGCGTAATCATGAATACGAATCTCATCCCCATCACTGCCGCCTCAATTGGCGGAGAAAACAAACAAACTGTTAACGCGAAAGAACTTCACCAATTCTTAGAAGTTGGCAAAGATTTCTCAACGTGGATTAAAGACAGAATTGTCCAATATCAGTTTTCTGAAGATTTGGACTACGTAAAAATTGATTCCCCAAAATCGGGGAATCAAAGAGGTGGTGATCGCAGGTCGATTGACTACTACATCTCGTTGAACATGGCCAAAGAGATCTCGATGGTCGAGCGCAACGAAAAGGGCAAGCAGGCCCGGCAGTACTTCATCCAGTGCGAAAAGCAGCTGAAAGTCGCTCAACAGCAGTTCGCCATTCCTCAGACGCTTCCGGAAGCCCTTCGCCTTGCTGCCGACCTTGCAGATAAAAACGCAGCACTGGAGAAGAAAGCCAAGGAAAACGCCCCCAAGGTCGAATTCTGCGACAAGGTCGTAGCCGACAACGACGCCATGACAATCACGCGCGCGGCAAAGTTGATTAACTACCCGCCTCGAAAACTCAAGGACTACATCCGCCAAATCGGGTGGCTGTACGCAAACTCTGACACGCCGATGCAAAGCACTATCACGTCAGGCTACATGGTTCTGCGATTCGCGCACTGGACGGACAACGAGGGCAATGCCGTGGAAAAGCCATATGCACACGTCACCAACAAAGGCATTTTCACGTTGTATCGGCGCATGAGACGCGAAGGCTTGATTGAAAAGAACGAGCAGCTTGAGTTGGTTGCCTAAGCAACCCGGAGGGCGCAAGCCCTCCATGGAGAAAGAGATACAAATGAACGACGCGAATTTAGACTTGAACAAGCTCGCGAAGCTGGTCGCCCGCGAAATCAAAGGTAGAAGAAAATACGCTACTTCGATGAGACAACAATCCCGTAGCGAATGAGATGAAAGTCAACAAAATAATTACATTTCTAGACAAGCGCCCCCTCCGGAGAGGGGCTTCGTAAAACACAACATCTTGTGCCATTGTTACATTCAGTTACATTCGTCTTCTTGTAACTGTCTGATTTAGACAGTTTTTTTTAAAAACTGTCCAAAAAGGCAGTTTTTAATCTACACAATATTTAGTGTATCTTTTTTAGCGTTGTTTCTCTAGGCAATCTCGTCTTTTCTAAAGATTCCATCACCCGCTTTGCTTCTGAGCGAAGATAGTCAAGCCGCTCTTTTGGCGTTTTTCCTTGTCGAATCAGCAAGGCATTCTGGGACTCTAGATGATTTAGAACAATTAGCTGTTCAATTGATGCGTTATCTCTGATATTTCCTTTTTGATTCTGTGCAGTGGCTTTCCACCTAGCGGCAGTAGTTCCAAATACGGCTATGTTTAGAATATCCGCCTCGGTTGCATACACAAGCTGAGACTCCTGTTTAGATGCGTCATCATCGACTAAACATTCTTTCACTGCATCCGTATGAACACGGTAAGCTGATTTTGTCAGCAGCCTTTGCACTCCCCAATCCAACGCTTCATCTCGCCGTTCTAACTCGGCCCTTTTATATCTTTTAAACTCAGTGAAAACGTACAACTTAAATGGAGCGCTTATCCAAGCGGCGAACTCAAGGGCTATGTCAATGTGCGCATAAGTGCCGCCATTCTTTCCAGATTTTGCAACAATCCCAATCGCACCTGTTTCGGAAGCCCACTTCCGTATTGGCAATCTAAATCGATTCAATCCTGCCGCGGACATAATGTCAGCAAAGGCGTTCTCGTTAAAGGCTGGATTGTTTACCTTTTCCCAAACCCCTAAAAATTCGAGAGTGTTTTTGTTTCTTAGCCAACTAGTTATTAAATCCGAACCTCCCTGACTTTCCGCAAGCTCGGTGATATTTATAAAGTCACCCGTGCCTGGCTTTTCATAGATTTTTGTATTCAAGGACGGGATTATTGAAATTTCGTTTGCCATTTGTTTTGCCTCAGTCAATCATCTCTGCAATTTGTTTAGCTCTCTAGAAAAGCCCTCTACGCTACAACAGCTCTCGTCGTAGCAATGACTTTGTCTTTATATCTCACCACATCAGCAGTTACGAACTTTTCTATTGCGCGGATGTATCGTTCCATGTAGTCAAAGTCAATTTCGCCATTTGAAGAGACAGGTAGGCTGATTTCAATGTCTTTCAACTTGTTCCAAGTTGCCATATTGTTGTAAGAGAACAAATCAGACAGACGGGAAAGCATTCCAACAAGATATGTACCAATTTGGCGATTCTTGATGACTTCCCCTGATAGTGAAAAAACATGATTATGGGTAGCCATCTTGTATTCATAATCTCGATAGTAGGCATTCCCCCAAAAATCAATCGTGATTGTATTTGAAGGAAATACTTTTGCTTTCCGATCCGTTCTGCCTTTAATGCCTCGATTGTCAACCCCGCTGTTCACTAGGAATTGCCCCTTTCCGTTTAAGTCTTTCTGTTGAAGATCGACATCTCCTGTAGAGGATGTAAAAAGGAATCCTAGTGCAAACTTCTTAAACGTCACCTGCCCATTTTTGCTATTAACTCCCAAAGCATCTGCTTCGTAAGATGTTGATTTTCTAGAGAGAGAGCACTTCTTTGTCTTCTTCCGTCAGTTCATAATCATTAAGTCCTGTAGCTTTCAAATAGGCATCCAACTCCGCGATGCGGTCTTGCATGTACTCGAAATCTGGATTGCCTTTATCGTCAATTGGAAGTTCAACTGACTCTAATCTCATCTTGTCAATTGTCCACTTGTTTGAATAACTATACTTTGCGGCGAGCTTCTTAATAACCGCCATAAAGTACAGTTTTATTTCAGGTTTCATGTCGCATTTTGGATACCAAACATTGACATCATCGGACGCCCAAAAAATCTTATCTTGAAGAAAGACTTCCCCAACGGAGCCGTTATAGCTGACGGTTATTGTTCCGCTATCATGCAGATGTGTTGTGTTTCCAATATAGGCGGTTATGCCGTTATTTGTTGCTGAAGACCCGACAAAAGGAATGTTTCCCGGAGTCATGTCTGCTTTTGTCAGGCGCTTCCCTTTTTTTATTTCGAAGAAAACAGCAACAGGGAACAACTTATTTCTCTTCATAGTTGTTCTCCTCCCTCGCCTTTCAGAATTGCACTAACTTTCCAAGCGAGGTAATCCGCTACTGTCTTTTTAAAGTCTTCTTCTGTCGGAGTGATATCTATCTTTCTATGCTGATTGAACGTCCAGTCATTGCCTGCGAGTGAAATTGTATCTTTAATGACAAGTCCGTTAGCCTCCGTGTAGTACACAGTCTTTGGTTTCTTACCAAGGCAAATGGCACAAATTTCATCGTATCTTGCAATGGCGTTATCAGTATCTCTTAGATTAACGTTTTGAGCTGATTTTCTGCGATTTTGGCGTGAATACCCATCTACACTGAAATCAATGAATGTCACCATGTCATCGGTCTCATGAGGACGATTAACCTTGAATAAAAAGATGGCTGTTTGGACGGACGATTTGCCATTAAAGAGGTCATTGGGCATATGAATACTAGCCAGCAATGTGTTTTGCTTGAGAATTCTCTTCGCGTAAACGTCGCCCTGGCCGCTTCCCGCGTTTTCCTGGATTAAGACGGCTCCATAGCCTTTTGTCATGCGTGACAATGCTTCTTCAACAAAGATGAGTCCTTTCCCTGGAGCCGAGTATGGCGGATTTAGCAGAAAAACGTTAGCAGGAAAAGAGTCTTTATGCTCTTCTATGAACTTCGGGCCTTCTTTATGCGAATCACCGCAAATACATTGTGATGAACCGTCTCCCATAAGAATCATGTTCAGAATGGCAAGGAGGTAAATGTTCCCTAAGATTTCAATTCCCAGCAGCTGAGTCCGCTTAATTCTGTCTATCTTTTCCTCTAGCGCCTGTTCATCTTTGATACGCGCTTTTGCGTCATCAACCATAATCTCCATGGCAGAAACTAAAAATCCGGACGATCCCATGCAGGTATCCCACACAAAAGAGTTCTTGTTCGTCTGCGTGATTCTTGCCATTAGACTTGTCACAAAACGGGGAGTCAAAACAACATCATTGAGTTTGTCGTTTTCAATCTGAACCCAATCGTTCAGACTGTTAAGAATCTTTCCCGTGAAATCGAGGTGAACCGCCCCTTCAAGAAGCGGGAGCACATTTTCTTTCACTTGCTTATATATGGACTTAATGACGCTTTCCCCGTTCACCGGTTTCCAAATGTCCTTTTTATCAAAGACTGGCCTAAGATAGTTCAGCACCATATCAACCTTGTCTTTCGAGCATTTCTTCTTTCGAAGGAAAGACTCTGTTCTCCTCAAGATGATTTGGCCGTCATTGTCGTTCTCGTCATCATTGCTATAAAGGCTAGAAGCATCTAACTCCCTCACTCCCGCCGTCGATAGTCCTGCCATGATGAGACCACAGAACAGATATAGCTTTTCATTAGTACCAAGCAACGCTTTGATGCTTTGGTCTTCGTAAATCTTTTGGTGTATATCCTTGATGCTTTTCTCTAGCAAATCCTCTTTATTGCGCTTGAGTCTCTCTCTTTCGGCTTCTGTTAAAGAAAGCCTGTCCAATTCAGCATAGAACTTGTCGATGTTTGTGTTTTTCATTTGGACAAAATCAAACCCGACAATTTCCTTCGGTACGCTACCGTTCTTCTTAGAAACGTAATACGCTTTTATTTCGGCGTCTTTAACTTTCCCATTTTCGAGAGTCGAACCATTAACGCCGATAATGATTACTTCGTTGTATGTTCCTTCTCTCAAAATGGCCAAGCCGTAATGCAAAGCTCCATTAACAGCAAACTGCTGTACAGCTCTGTTCGGATTCTTGCCATCACTCTTTAGCTCAATCGTTTTTTCTTTCGTTAGTTTTTCAAGTTTCCCTTTCGACCCCTTGGCTTCCACCATCACGGGAATGTCTCTGCGTGATTTGTTTTGCAAGAGAATTTGAATATCAGGGTAATTCATCCCCTGCCCACCTGATTTGGAATCTGAATCGCTCAAAGCTCTTGCTATAGAACTATTGATTTTTTCTGTTTTAGCAAAATGTCTGATTCCCCATCCGTCTAGGATTGCTTTGAAATAATCCTCTACTTTCTCTTCAATGCTTGCCATTTTTACTCCAATCTCTCTGCGATTTGCGCTGCCGTTTGACGATAATAGCGCATCAACATTTCTTGTTCTTTGCGCCTTTATCTGTCTTTACCAAAGAAAAACAGTACTTCCCCCAGGCATCATAGACCTCACGCATATCGCCAAGGGCTTGTTCCCGGTCATAAGCACATTGGTAGCTCTCGTTTCTGTGATCTAGGCAACTTTCTCGCAGGTCTCTGGAGAACTCTTTGTGTCCGTACCCCTTGGCATCCTTGGCCCATGTGTTAAAGGTTGCTCTGGCACAACCGTGCAGCGTCACGATGCGAGGCTTTCCGGTCTTAGCGTGGGCTTGGTCCGGGTCAATCCAGCCAATGCCGTCAATCTCGCGCTGCTTGTCGTGCATTCGCTTAATCAGAGCGCGCACGGCGTCACGCGTAAACGGCGACGTGTGCCCGCGATTGATGTTCGGGAATATGTAGTCTTCCTCGCAGTCTTCAATACGAGGAGCGGAGCACAGCAGGTCGCGCGCCTGCTTGCAAAGAGGCGTCTTACGGTCAAAAGGTATCTTGTTCCCCTTAACCTTCATGCGCTCGCGAGGAATGACATGCGACCAATTTCCCTCTTCGTCTTGTTGTATTTCGCTCCAGCGCGCCTCTCTTGCTGTTGAGTTGCGAGCCGAGGTCAAGATGGCAAAGGCAAGGCAGCGCGCTGTCTGGCTAATCGGCACAAGCTTCATAAGCTCAGCAAAGAAGGCCGGAAGCCTCTTCGGAGGAAGGGCAGGCTCGTGACCGCCGTCGGCACGACGAAGCGGGAGCAGATCGCCCAGGCGTCCGTCTTTAACCTGGCAGGGATTAATCATCGGGGCAATGACCCCAGAGCGAATTGCCCAATCAATGGCCTGCCGCGCGTCAGACAGAAGTCTTTCAGGAGTATCGACCATCGAGCACCACTTCTCGCCCAACGCCTCGGCAAACATTTCGGCTTTTAGATCCTCGACAGGGCACGTTCTAATGCTCTCCGGAACATGATTCTTAAAGAATCCATCCCAAACTTCGGTCTTAGTCTTGCACGTATTGCTCCATCGCCCGCGCTTTTCGTTGAAATCAATCCATTTCCGGATGAGTGCCTCGAACGTGAGCCTTTCATCGGGACTTTTTGAGCGCATCAGCAAAAGCTTGCGTTCTTTTTCTTCGGCAGCGGGGTCTATGCCGGCATTAATCTTCCTCTTCCATTCTCCAGCCTTGGCGAAAGCTTCGCTCAGCGACATCTCAGGATATTTGCCAAGGGAAAAGACACGGTTCACTTCCCTGTCTCGCAAAATGAAATACTTCGCGAGCTTTCCTCCGCTCAGTTTAACGACCTGAACAAAGAGCCCAGGCACAATTCCGCAAGCCGTTGTCTTTTGCAGGCCACGAAGCCTTTTATCGGTCATAGGAACGACAGCACGCATAACCCCCCCCTAATGCATTGATAAACAAGGGAAAAAGTGCGTGCAACTCAGGGGAAGCAAAAACCGGTTTTTACCCCAATCTCTCGGACCCAATTAACCCATTGAAACAAAAGAAAATTTTTGCTCTATGGTATAAAGAAAAAGGGCGTTTTTTGATCCCTGTTTGCACGAAACGTTTCCGTTTATACCATAGTTTGTACCAAAGGGCGCGAGCTTTAGACGGGTTTATATAGAAGAATAAAGACGCTGACAAGACACCGAATACCGCTGTAAGCCTTTGTTTATGCGGGTCTCGGAGAATAAGACACAAAAAAATAAGGTAACTTTCGTTACCTTATATCTGTAAAATGGTCGGGGCGGCGGGATTCGAACTCGCGACCCCTTGCACCCCATGCAAGTGCGCTACCAGGCTGCGCTACGCCCCGACTCAGAGCGCGCATTCTATCGTGCACACCCTGTTTTTTCAAGAGTTCAAGCTGAATTGTTTTGCCCTATTTGTCGCCGAAAACCTCGATGCGCAAGGCTTCGAGATCTTTGACGGCTTGTTCAATGAGTTGCGCCAGTCGCCTGTTCTTTTCCTGTTCGCATCCGAGACTCGTCGTTAGGTCCGACATCCGTGCAGCGCATTCGCTACGGACGGCAGAAAACTCGGCGTTCTGGTCGGTCAGGCGATTCTCAAAGCGATTCTTTTGTGCGCTGATGGCTTCCTCCAGGTGTTTCAAGCCTCCTTGCATCAAGTCGGAAAAACTCCCCTGCTCCGGCACGTCGCTTGTCTTGGGCGGCACGGCAAAAATCGGCGCCGTCGGCATCGGGGGCTCTTTGTCAGGGCCCTCGGCCTTAACGGTGATAGTCGGAGCGCTCGGAGCTTCTTGCTCGGCAACACGAGACGTGCCTTTTTCTTGCTCGGCAATTTCGCGCACGGCCTCCTGTACGGTCATGCACCGCGTATACAAGTACTTTTTCACCCGAGCGATGAGCTTTAAATCATCCTCGGAAAATGCCGTCTTTAGGTGGCCGTTTTCATCCTTTAACCGACGAAAGAAATCTGACCAGTACACGAGAACGTGTTCGGGCACCTCGCACCGAGCACAGACTTCGGACAACGTGTAAACATCCTGTAAAGCATGACTGTCTTGAATGTTCATAGTCAGATGTCCCGTTGCTATGAGGCGTCTTTCTTGTTCTCGTACTCGGACACGGCATCACGCAAGTGCGGCGAAGGAATAAACGTGACGACGCGACGAGCACAAATCTCATGGGACTCTCCGGTCTTGGGATTGCGTCCCGGACGCGCCGACTTATCGCGCGTTGAGAACGTACCGAAGTTGGCGATCTTCACATCGCGCCCCCTTAAAAGCGCCTGTTCGATTTCCTTGAAAATGACCTCAATGATCGTGAGTGCTTCCGCACGAGAAATTTCCATCCGATCGGAAAGGATGTCGATAAAGTGAACTTTCGACAAGGTCGCCGCGTTCATCTTCCCGTCGGGAAACTCGCGCTGAAAAAAGTTCCTCAAATATTCGTTGTCCATAGTCTGCCGCTTACCGTGTTCTTTCAAAACCATTTACCACGTCTGGCATGATATCCGCTTTTCCTCTTTGAAAACAAGGAAAAGAAGAAAGATCCGCATGAGGGACCGAGGCCGGTCAAAAATGCGGATCTAACGAAGCGTCTTTTCTCTAGGCTCTTAAAGTAATTCCTAAAGCACTCAGGACCTGTAAAAGCTTCTTTTGCGTGCGCTCGGCTGCCTCTTCCGTTAAGGCCTCATCGCCGTGAGAGACCAAAGTCAGGTGAAATGCCATGCTCTTGACATCGGTCTCGTTTTTAGGCTTATACAGGTCGAAAAGCTTAAAGTCTTCGATGGCAGCGCCGGCTTTTTCCTTCTTTAAGGCCGCAACGGCGTCGAAAATTTGCTGGGCCGTCACCGCATTGGGGACAACCAGCGAGAAATCGCGCTCAATGGGCTGGAACTTCGTGACAGCCTTGGGACTCGGGACAGGCGTCACAAGGATGTCAGCCACGTCCACTTCAAAGACAACCGGAGCCTTCGCAAGCCCATACTCCTGACAAAGACGCGGATGCAGTTCGCCGATAAAGCCGACGGGTTTTCCATTCACAACCACACGAGCGGAGCGCCCGGGATGTAGCGCCGTATGGCGTTCGGGCACGAACGTGGCTTTGAGCGGAAAAAGAAGTCGCTCCAAATCCCCCTTGACATCGAAAAAGTCCACGTCACGAGCCGCTTCTCCCCAGGCATTGTCATGGGCATCGCCGTAGGCAAGCGCTGCAATATGTAAAGGCTGACACACCCCCTTGACGGACCAGGGACCGTCCTCGACGCTCGAATCGGGGTAAAAGACGCGTCCGAGCTCGAAAATGCGAACGTTTTGTGCTTTACGGTTCAAGTTGTAGCGCAAAATATCCACAAGACCAGCGACAAGTTGCGTGCGCATCACCGACAGGTGACTTGCAATCGGATTTAAAAGCCGAATCGGCGTATCGTTTCCGACAAAATCTTTTTCCCACTTTTCCTCAATGAACGAAAAGTTCACGAGTTCCTGATACCCGCGATTGACAAGTTCGTAACGCAAATCATGGTTCGTGCGAACCCCTTCCTTGTGTGAAAGCATCGTTGCGCGAGCCACCGGTTCGCGGTCCGGAAGCTTTTCATAGCCGTAAAGACGCGCCACTTCCTCGATTAAGTCTTCTTCAATCTCGATATCGAAGCGATACGTCGGGGACTTGATGAGGAAATCGGCCCCGTCACGCGTAAATTCAAACCCCAGGCGCGTGAACGCTTCGGCCATAAAGTCATCGGAAATCTCGATTCCGACGACTTTGCGGCACCTATCGGGGCGCATACGCACGACCGAGCGCTTGGGAAGGTTGACGATTTGATCGTCCACGGGGCCGATTTTCGTCTCCGGCGTTCCGCAAATCTCAAGGACTAAGCGTGTGGCATATTCCATGTGCTCGATGTGACTTCCGAAATCCACACCGCGCTCGAAGCGATGCGCCGCATCGGTCGAAAAGTTCAAACGACGGCAACGGCCCTGGATTTTTTCCGGGAACCAGAAGGCTGCCTCGATAAATAGATCGGTCGTCGTATCGCCGATGGCGCTAGACTCACCGCCCATGATGCCGGCCAAACCCAATGCGCCTTTTTCATCAGCCACAACGCCGTAGTACTCGTCAAGCTCGGGTTTTTGACCGTTCAAAAGCTCCAAAGGCTCTCCTTTTTGCGCCCAGCGCACCGTTAGGTCTCCGGTGATTTTCGCCAAGTCGTAAAAATGCGACGGGCGTCCGAGCTCGAGCATGATGTAGTTGGAAATATCCACCAAGGCGGAAATCGACCGTTGCCCGGACCGCTCCAAGCGCTCTTTCATCCACTCGGGCGTGGGCGCCTTGGGATTCAATCCGCGAATCACGCGACCTGTAAAGCGCCCGCACAGTTCGGGGGCCTTAATATGCACGGGCTTGACGCACGAGCACGTAGCAGGAACCGCTGTCATGTCGGGCTTGGCCAGCGGCGCACCGGTCACGGCATGCAAATCCCGACCGACACCGATTACTGAAAGCGCGTCACCGCGGTTGGGTGTTAACTTAATTTCAATGCGCTTTTCATCCAAACGTTCGGCTTTGCGAATATCTTGACCGATCGGGGCGTCTTCATTTAAAACCCAAAGCCCCGAATGATCCTCGGAAACCCCGAGTTCGCGCGCCGAACAGAGCATGCCGAAACTTTCCACCCCGCGCATCTTGGCCTTTTTGATGGCAAAGCCACCGGGTAAAATCGCGCCGATTTTGGCGCACGGCACCTTAATGCCGGCCTTGGCATTGGGTGCTCCGCAGACAATCTGCAAGGGAGAGGCCTCTCCGACGTCGACCGTGCACACGTGCAGGTGGTCGGAATTTTCATGATTGACACACGTTAAGATTTTTCCGACGACAACCCCGGTAAAGGGCGGCGCAATCGTCGTCATTTGCTCGACTTCGAGACCGGCCATGGTCAGGGTCTCGGTTAACTCTTCACTCGTCAAATCCGGATTGATGTAGTGGCGCAACCACTCTTCAGAAAATAACATCACTGAACCCCTAACCTAAACTTAACTGAATTGAGAAAGGAACCGCAAATCGCCTTCGAAGAAAAGGCGCAAATCGTCCACACCGTAGCGGAGCATGGTCAGGCGCTCCAAGCCCGAGCCGAAAGCAAAACCGATGTAGCGTTCCGGATCTAAACCGTAGTTACGCACCACATTGGGGTGAACTTCCCCGGCACCGGAAATCTCGAGCCAGCGCCCTTTTTTCGGGCCCGTTGTGAAGGCCATGTCCACTTCCACCGACGGTTCTGTGAACGGGAAATAACTCGGTCGGAAACGCACGATTAAATCCTCGGTTTCAAAAAAGCGCCGTAAGAATTCGGAGTACACCCCTTTTAAATCCGTAAAGGAAATGTTTTCATCCATCCAAAGGCCTTCGACCTGATGAAACATCGGCGAATGCGTTGCATCCGAATCCACGCGATATGTGCGTCCCGGCGCAATGACCTTAATGGGCGGCGTATGCGTACGGGCATAGCGCACCTGCATGGGAGATGTGTGAGGACGCAGCGGAAGCGCCAATCCCGTCGAATCCTTGCGGTCGACATAAAACGTGTCTTGCATGGAACGCGCCGGGTGATTAGGGGGATTATTTAACGCCGTAAAGCTAAACCAATCGCTTTCGATTTCAGGACCGTCGGCCACGTCAAACCCGATGGAGCGGAAAATTTCCTCAATCCGAATCCACGTGCGAATCACAGGGTGCAGAGCACCTTTAGGAATCTCACGTCCCGGAAGCGTCACATCGACAGCTTCGGCCGCCAAGCGTTTTTCCATCTTCGCATTGGCAAGCGCTTCACGGCGCGCATTTAACGCCGCTTCAACGACCGTCTTAGCCGCATTGATTTGCTGCCCGCGTTCACGACGCTCCTGAGGCGGCAGTTTCCCGAGTTCTTTCATCAGAGCAGTGATGGCACCGCTCTTTCCGATATAACGCGCCTTGGCGTCTTCGAGGGCGGCACTCTGGTCGGCCGTCGCAAAATCGGCCTTGGCCGATTCAATCAGTTCACGGAGTTCTTGCATTTTCAATCCACGCGGACTCAAATATATTTCAGTTCGGTAAAACCGTACAAAAACAAAAAAGGGTTCGGGCAAGACGCTGTTCGCGTACTTGTGCCAAACCCTTTTCATTGGAAGGCGCCACTCTTTAAAAGAACGCCTTCGGGATAAGACTGCGCTTTAGCCGAGCGCGGCCTTGGCCTGAGCGACAAGAGCGGCGAACCCGTTCTTGTCAAACACGGCCATATCCGCCAAGACCTTGCGGTCAAGCGCCACATCGGCTTTCTTTAAGCCGTTCATGAAACGGCTGTATGTCAGACCGTTAACACGCGTTGCAGCGTTAATACGCGCAATCCATAAGCGACGGAACACGTGTTTCTTGTCACGGCGATCGCGGTAGGCGTACTGACCGGCACGCATCCCCGCCTGCTTGGCGACACGGAACACATTATTACGACGCAGACGATAGCCCTTGGCAAGAGCAATAATCTTCTTATGACGGGCACGAGCCGTCACACCACGTTTAACTCGAGGCATTGTTCTCCCTCCCTTTCTTTACGCGTAAGGCAACATACGATGAATCGACTTGCTGTCGGACTCGTGGATAGTCAGCATTCCACGAAGATGACGCTTGTTCTTGGTCGTACGATGGGTGAGAATGTGACGCTTTGTGGCGTGCGCACGTTTGATGGAGCCGCCCGAGCGAACCTTAAAGCGCTTGCTCGCGGCTTTCTTTGTCTTCATCTTCGGCATTTTGCCGTTCCTTCTTAAATCATCGGAACTCCAGGCGGCCTACGTTTAACGTGGGCTCTTTTTTAGCCCGCCCCGACTTGTTCTGGGCATCAAGGGACACAAAAGAACGCCCCTTGGCGCCGGAAGGCGAGGATTATATCCCGATTCACGCGAAATTTCCCAAAAAAACAGCACAAATCGATTCTTCCATCCGCTTTTGCTGTTTTACGGATGGTGATGCGCGTGTTTACTCGGAATACTCGAGAGAATTCCGGCCCCGAAGATAAGAGCCATTCCGATTAAGGCATCGACCGTGAGGGACTCGCCGAAAAGCAACACACTTAAAAGCTCGGCCATCGGAATGGTCGAGAAGTGAAAGCATGCGGTAATCAGGAGATTTCCTTTGGCATAGGCCTGCGTCATCGTCAGTTGCGCCGACGTTGAACATATGCCGACCCCGAGAAGCATGACCCATAAAAGTGTCCCGTGCGAGTGAAATCCACCCTCAACGACAAAGACACCCGCAAGGCCCCAGAGCGTGCTCACGAGCATGAAGTAAAAGACGATGCGGGCCGAGGGTTCCCCGAGGCTACCGAGTTTTTGCACGGTCATAAAGATAAAAGGCGCCAAGATTCCGGCGACAAGGGCCGTTAAAGCCCACGTGAGGGTATCGGAACTTACGGTCGGATGCATCATGATGCAGATACCGACAAAGCCCAAAAGAACGGAGGAAACCAACAACCACGGCACGCGCTTTCCGATTTTCAGATACAGACCGATCGTGGCCAGGGCAATAAAAATCGGCCCCGAATAGCTTAACGTCACAGCCGTGCCGAGCGGCAAATGTGCCGTTGCTGCAAACCAACTGGTAAAGGCCACGGCACCGCAAATCGAACGAAACACGTGCTTTCCCGGATAGCGCGTCTTAAAGGAGATTTTCTCCATGCGCATCACGACGGAAATGAAGATGAGCGTTAAAAAGGCACGAAAGAAAACAATCTCAAAGATCCCGGCCTCCAGAGAGCATTGCTTAACGAGGGCGGACATGCAGGCAAAGAAAAATGCCGCTACCAACATCCAAAGAGACTGAAGCATATGAGGCAACCAAAAACAAATCGACCGCCCGCCTCTAGGTCGGTTCGCTAAGGTGCAAACTACCTTCAAGCCAGGGGCAGTGCTTGGCAATGCAATCGTGATAGAGGGTCTCGACTTGCCGACGCGAAACCTGTGCCATTTTATCGATGATTCCTTTGTATGTCTCTTCGTTTCGACCGAGCACGTACACATCACGCCGGGCAACGGGCTCTGGCATCGGAAGGATTCTTAAATTGCGATAACGGGAACTTTTAAACGGAATAAAAATCGGCGTGACGATGCCCCAGCCGAGCCCATACTCCACAAAATCAAAGAACGGATCGACGTCGTCACTGATGATACTTTCGACAAATTCGATGGCCTGCTTTTGAAAATACAGCCGTTCGAACTCGCCGTTGGAAGAGCGTGTGGAAAAGCCGATTTTCGGTAGTCCGCAAAACCGCAAATTCTCCCAAGTCGGATGCTCGGGAATCGACGCGGATGCAGGAACGACAAGAACATTGGGTTCCGAAAAAAGGAATCGTCGGTAGACGTCTTTGCAATCGAAAAAAGGTTGCGAACTTAAAAAAGCATCGAGCTCATTGCGTTCGAACTCGGACAAGAGTTTTCCGCTTGTGCCGTGTCGCAACTCAATCCGAGAGGCACAATCAGAAAGCTCCTTAATCAACGGGGCATCTAAGTCGTGTTCCAAACTTGTGATGCATCCGAGGCGGAGAAGGACTTTTTTGTGCCCGCGTTGCATGACAGCCAGAAGACGGGCATCGACAACATCGATTTGCTTACGGATAAGGTCTTGCAAAAGCTGTCCCTCGGACGTCAGCTTCAACGGCCGAACGTTGCGATCGATTAGCGAAATACCCAACTTCTTTTCCAGCGACAGGACGCGCCGTGAGATATTGGACTGGCTCACTCCGAGCGCCTTTCCGGCCTCCGAAAAACTACGCGTCTTGCACACCATATCGAAGGCAAGAATCTGGGGCTGGAAAAAATCGCAATGAACGTGTTTGGGCTTTTCCTGCATTCCTCCCTCCCGTTATGGGAAAGCGCCTGCCCTCGAAAAATCGAAGCAGGCGCGCAGTGTGCGAAAAAAGTTGTTGCAGGTCTAAAAAACAATACCGGCAAAAACAAAACCGAATATTACAGAAACAACGGTTACGACGAGTCCGGGCAACATAGTCGAATGGTTCAGAATCCACGATCCGACATTCATAGTTCCTGTCGAATCAATGGCAACACTGGCAAGAATATTCGGATGAATCGGCAAAAACCATGTGCAACAAACAGCCGGCGCCATCGCCACAAGGTAGTGCGGATCGATTCCCAAAGCAACGCCGAGGGGCATTAAAGCAGCCGTTGTGGCGCCCTGGCTTTCCAAAATCGCACTGCCCAAAACAAGAACAACGGCAAAAAGCCACGGATAGGTGCGCAAGACATCCCCGAAAAGTGAGATTAATTCGCCTTTGTGAGCTGCAAAGAACGTGTCCGTCATAAAGCAGACACCGAAAACAACCATCACGGCAATCACTCCACCGTTAAAGACAGAAGATTTTGTCAGGTTAGCCGGCTTAATTTTGCACGCAAAGATAATCAGAGCACTTGCGGCAAGCGTAACAACTTCAATGAGATTAACCGTCGAAAGAGCAATCGATTTTCCGTTGACCGTCCAATGCGGCAGCAATCCCTTAAACGACCCTAAAAGTAAAATGAGTGCCACGGCCGAACCGAAAATACCGACGGCAAGCTTTGCCTCTCGAGTCGGAACGTAGTTCGTACCGGCCTTAAGAGGTGCAATTTCTCCGGCCTTCAAGCGCCTGAGGTATTCCGGGTCTTCCAAGAGTTCTTTTCCGCGCTTATAAACACAAAGGCTTCCGGCAAGAACGCCAATCAGAATAGCCGGAATCAGCACCATCATCATCGGTCCGAAATTAATTCCCTGCGTACCGAGAATACCGATCATACCGGCTGTTGCCGCCGACATGGGACTGGCGGCGATTCCGAAGGCCGATGCCGCGCAGGTTGCCGATAAAGGACGCTCGGGTCGCACGTTTGCTCCGCGCGAGACTTCGGCAATCACCGGAATTAGAGCCATGGCGATAAAGGCTGTTCCCGTGAAGATTACGAAACACAAAACAACAAGCGGCGCCAGAACGGTCACGTGGTTCGGATTTTTCCGAAGGATCTTTTCGGCGATGCTCACCAAATAATCCAAACCGCCCGAGCACTGCAAAATTCCGGCAAGCGACGTGACCGCCAAGATAATAAGCATGACGGTAATCGGAGGAGACGTGGGTTTTAATCCGCAAACGAAAATCAAAACAGCTAAGCCGACACCGCCCGTAAAACCGACGGTCGCGCCCCCCTTACGCGAACCAATAAGAATCGCCAAAATCACAATTAGAGCATCAAGAATCAGCATAAAAACCTCCATGAAAAGGCTTACCCTTGACCGAGCCTCCCACACCGTAAAACACGTGCCAAAAGCAAGTTGGGGAGATTTTTCCCACTTGTTTCGCATCGCTCAACCATAATGATTCTTGCGGATATTTTTTATGCGTTTTGTGCATGACCATGCATGTTCAGGGCCAGCAATTATCACTATGATGCGAAAATCGCATACGCGTTATGCTTACGTTGGCCGATAAATTGCCAATTATTCCTGCCCTTTTGACAATGGGACCCTCCCTTTTACTGTCTTCAAATGCATAGAGAGGATTGCAATGGAACTATTTGAAAACTACAACGCCTTAAGACGCAGTCTCGGTCACAATGACATGCTTTACCGCAGAAGAGAGCTCTTTTTTCTGAATCTGGCTTACGCCAGGATGCTGCGGGAAAAGGCGCATTTAACGCAGGATGAATACGAGACCATCGTCGGCGGTCTGAAAGCCGTCGAAAGCAAGATGACACCGCAAGACATGGATAAGGTCGAGGACGGTGACATCTGGTTTCTCGTTGAAAAAGCGCTTTCTCGGGAAATTAATCAGGACGTTGCAGCCAAACTTCATATGGGAAGAAGTCGCAATGACATGTATTTTACGCTGTATCGGATGTCCGTCCGAAAGGCCTTGGAAAAAGTCATTGAGGCAACGCTCGAGGCAACCTGCGTGCTGGAAAAAGCCGCCTCGGAGAACCTGGAAACTGTCATTCCGTACTACACCTATGGGCAACCGTCGCAACCGGGAACTTGGGCACACTATCTTTTGGGTGTTCACGAGGCCCTCTTGGCCGACTTAAAGCGCCTACAAGCAGCCTTCCGAACCGTTAATTGCTCTCCGATGGGATCTGCGGCCGGAATCGGAACCTCGTTTGACATCGACAAAGAAAGCATCGCCAAACGCCTCGGATTTGACAGCGTCATCGAACACACCGGGATCAGCATCGGTGCGGTGGACTACTTCTTGGAAACCATTTCGGCCTGTGCAATTTTAAATACCACGCTTTCTCGCGTTGCCTCCGATATGGTGTTTTTTGCGAGTGCCGAGTGCAACATTCTCAATTTCAATTTCTCGGTCTGCGAATCAAGCTCAATCATGCCGCAAAAGAAAAATGCCTACGCGGCCGAGCTGATGCGTTCGGAAACGGAGCATTTCCTCGGGTACACGACAACAGCATTTTCGAGTGCTGCCTCAACAACGTTTTTCCCGACGCATGAAACGTTCTTATTCTTCGATACGTTCTGGGAGCACATCGATCGGCTCC
>ENA-ORSK01000602-ORSK01000602.1-human-gut-metagenome-genome-assembly--contig:-NODE-602-length-34779-cov-5.908162_pt1 | contig 34779 bp, 30 predicted proteins | sample MGYA00242192_ERZ509159 | MGnify/ENA primary metagenome ERZ509159 (study PRJEB26280, sample SAMEA2338663) | human gut metagenome | biome: human gut; feature: human-associated habitat; material: faeces...
CCGTAGCCGTAGAGCACGCCGACGGTCTGGATTCCCGCCGCGTGACCGCCATAAATATCATATTTCCGGTCACCGGATAAAACTGCGCGGGAACAGTCTGTGCATCCCGCCTCGCGCAGCGCGCGGCGCACGACATTGGCCTTTTTCCCGGCCTCCGGGTCGTCGGCGATCCCGCCGCATACGCCGTCAAAATACTGCATCAGATCAAAATGCGTCAGCACCTGCCGCGCCATGCTCTCCAGCTTGGACGTGGCGACGTACATCCGCTTTCCCGCCGCCCGCAGCGCTCGCAGGCATTCCCGCACGCCGGGATACGGCTCGTTTTCGAGCCAGCCCGTCTCGCGGTAATACGCCCGGAAACGATCGATGGCCGTCTGAACCTCCGCCTGCGGGAGATAGACGGCAAACGACTCGACCAGCGGCGGGCCGACAAACTGCCGCAGCGCCTGTTCGGACAGACCGGTGATTCCGAACGAGTCCAGCGCGGTCTGCGCTGCGTGCATGATTCCCGGCCCGGAATCTGTCAGCGTTCCGTCCAGATCAAATAATAAAACATCCCGGCTCATTGCGTCTCCCATCAGCCGAGCTTTGCGTAGTCTTCATCCGAAACCGGCTCGCACCATTCGTTGCGGGTGTTCTCGCCGGGAACCTCGACAGCGATGTGGCTGAACCAGCTGTTCGCCTTCGCTCCGTGCCAGTGCTTGACCTCTGCCGGGATGGTGATGACCATGCCGGGCGTCAGGCTCACGGCGGGTTTGCCCTCCTCCTGATACCAGCCTTCCCCGGCTGTGCAGATCAGCAGCTGTCCGCCGCCCTTGCTTGCATGATGAATGTGCCAGTTGTTCCGGCAACCGGGCTCAAAGGTCACGTTCGCCAGAAACACGGGGCAGGCACCGGGGACAGTCAGCGGCTTCAGATAGGACTGCCCGATAAAATACTGTGCATACGCGTCGTTCGGCGCACCGATTCCAAATATATCCTGTTTCTCAAATGCTTCTCTGCCTGTCATGTTCATATGATACTCCCTTCATGCCCAGCAGACGCTGCCTGCCGGGTGGTTTCTTACGATTTGTCTATCATACTGCACAGCCGCCGTTTCTGCAAGGAAAAAGCAAAACGGCAGATCGCTTCTTCAGGTTCTGTGCAGCAATGGGCAGGCTTACCCCTCGAACTGGCTGTGGTACAGGTTGGCGTAGAAGCCGTTTTGGGCAAGGAGGTCCTCGTGCCGCCCCTGCTCGATGATGTGGCCGTCCTTCATGACGAGAATCACATCCGCCTCGCGGATGGTGGACAGGCGGTGGGCCACGACGAAGCTTGTCCGGGCCTGCATCATAGTGTCGAACGCCTGCTGGATGTGCGCTTCGGTGCGCGTGTCGATGGAACTGGTCGCCTCGTCGAGAATGAGCATGGGCGGCAGGCGGAGCATCACGCGTGCGATGCACAGCAGCTGCCGCTGTCCGGCAGACAGTGCACCGCCTGTATCGGACAGCACCGTGTCATAGCCCTCCGGCAGACGGCGGATGAAGGAATCCGCATGCGCCATACGCGCGGCGGCCTCAACCTCGGCATTTGTCGCTTCCGGCTTTGCAAGACGGATATTCTCGCGCACGGAGGCGGTCTTGAGCCAGGTATCCTGCAGCACCATACCGTACTGGCGGCGCAGGCTTTCCCGCGTGACGGAGCGGATCTCGCTGCCATCGACGCAAATGGAGCCGGCCTTCACGTCGTAAAAGCGCATGAGCAGGTTGATGAGCGTCGTCTTTCCGCAGCCCGTCGGGCCGACGATGGCGATGCGCTGGCCGGGTTTTACGGTGAGGTTCAGGTGCTCAATCAGATGCTGCTCCGGCGTGTAGGAGAATGCGACGTTCTTGAGTTCCACGCTGCCGGAGACGGCTTCGAGCGTCTTTGCATCCGGGGCGTCAGGCGTTTCAACCGGTTCGTCGATCAGTTCAAATACCCGAGCGGCGCAGGCCAGCGCATTTTGCAGTTCCGTAATGACGCCGGTGATCTCGTTGAAGGGCTTGGCATACTGGTTCGCGTAGCTGAGGAAACACGACAGCCCGCCGACCGTGATCGCCCCTGCCACGGCGCTGAGCGCGCCGGTAAAGCCGACGCAGGCATAGATGATGTTGTAAATGATGCGCGTAGACGGGTTCGTCATGGACGAGAAGAAGGTTGCGCGCATGGTCGCCGCCGTCAGACGGTCGTTGATCGCGTCAAACTGGCGCAGACTCTCGTCCTCATGCGAGAACGCCTGCACGACGCGCTGGCCATTCAGCTGCTCGTTAATCAGGGCGGTCTGCTCCCCGCGTGCCTTTGACTGCAGCTGGAACATGGAATAGGTATGACCCGCGATGAACTTTGCCACTAGCAGAGAAAGCGGCGTCAGCAGCACGACGACCAGCGTGATCTTCCAGCTGATCGAAAGCATGAAGCCGAGTGTTCCCACGATGGTCAGAACGCCGGTAAACAGCTGCGTGAAGCCCATGAGCAGGCCGTCGGCAAACTGGTCAACGTCAGCGATCATGCGGCTGAGCGTGTCGCCGGAGGGATGGCTGTCCAGATACGCAAGCGGCAGCCGCTGTAGATGGGAAAACGCCTGGCGGCGCACGTCGCGCGTCACGCAGAAACAGACGCGGTTGTGGATGGCCGTCATGACCCACTGCAAGACCGCCGTCAGTCCGGCAAGCACCGCAATTTTGACTGCCAGATTGCCCACGGCAGCAAAATTGACCTGTCCGGGGCCGACGATCTGGTCGATTGCGTCGCCGACCAGAATGGGGATATAGAGCGTGCCCGCCACGCTGGCCGCGGCCAGCAGCAAGGACACAAACAGCAGCGGCAGATACCGTCCGAGGCTTTTTATCACGCGCCGCAGCGCCCAGGAGGATGTATGCTTCACGATGCGCTCGCCTTCCCCTTCTCCTGCGACTGGCAGATCTCCTGATAGACCGGGCAGGTGTTTTTCAGCTCTGCATGCGTGCCGAGTCCAGCCATGCGGCCGTCGTCGAGCACGACGATCTTGTCCGCGTGCCGGATGGACGACACGCGCTGCGAGATCAGCACGACCGTGGGCTTCCACGGAAGCCGGGCAAGCGCCTTGCGCAGCGCTGCGTCCGTCGCAAAGTCCAGCGCGGAGGCGCTGTCGTCCAGAATGAGAAGTTCGGGCTTGCGCACAAGCGCGCGGGCGATGGTCAGCCGCTGACGCTGGCCGCCGGAGAAGTTGCGCCCGCCGGGTTCGACCTCGGCGTCCAGCTGGCCCTTTTTATCCCGCACGACTCCGTCGGCCTGCGCCGCGCGCAGCGCGTCCCAGAGCGCCTCATCAGACGCATCCGCGCTGCCCCAGCGCAGATTTTCCCGGATGGTGCCGGAAAAGAGCAGCGCCTTCTGCGGCACGATACCGATGCGCGTCCGAAGCGCCTGCAGGCGAAGCGACTTGACATCCTCGCCGCGCACAAGAACGCAGCCCGCTGTTGCGTCATAGAAGCGGGGAATCAGATTTGCAAGCGTCGATTTGCCGGAGCCTGTGCCGCCGATCACACCGATCGTTTCACCGGGCGCGGCGCAGAAGCTGATATCGGTCAGCGCATCCGCGCCTGCCTGCGGGTAGCGGAAGCTGACATGCCGGAATTCCAGTTCCGGCGCTTCCGCGCTGTCCGGCAGTGCGTCCGCGCCACTCACCATGCTGGACTTTGTATCCAGCACCTGCGAAATGCGGCCCGCACAGGCCACGGATTTTGTGATGTTCAGAATCAGATTGGCAAACTTGATGAGTTCAACCAGAATCTGCGACATGTAGTTATAAAGCGCGATCAGCTGGCCCTGCGTGATCACGCCCTCGTTTACCCGGACGCCGCCCACGCGCAAAATCGCAACGATAGCCAGATTGATGATCACATACGTCAGCGGATTGAGAAGTGCGGAAAGCTTTCCGACGAACTGCTGTGCAGAAAACAGATTTCCGGTCTTTTCTGCGAAGCTTTCCGTTTCTGTCTGTTCACGGGTAAAGGCGCGGATAACGCGCACGCCGGACAGATTCTCCTGCGCTGCGCCGGTTACGCCGTCAAGCCTTGTCTGCACACGCCGGTAGAGCGGAATGCAGCTGAGCATGATGGCAAACACGACGGCAAAGAGCACCGGAATCGCCACGGCGAAGATGAGTGCAGATTTCACATCAATGGTAAAGGCCATGATCATCGCGCCGAAAACCACGATGGGGGAGCGCAGCAGCAGCCGGAGCGTCAGATTAAGGCCCGTCTGCACCTGATTCATGTCGCTCGTCATGCGCGTGACGAGCGTCGCTGTGCCGAGCCGGTCAAGTTCGGCATAGGACAACGACTGAATGTGCGCAAAGAGCGCATGGCGCAGGCGGCCCGTCGCACCGGTCGCAGCCTTGGAAGAAAAATACTGCGCGCAGGTGGCGCTGGCAAAGCCGCACAGGCCGAGGCCGACCAGAACCAGACATTTTTTCAGGATATACGCCGTATCGCCGGACGAAATGCCGACGTCGATGATATCCGCCATGATGAGCGGCACGAGCAGCTCAAACGCGGCCTCGAGCAGCTTGAAGCACGGGGCCAGGGTCGCCTGCAGGCGGTACGGCCGCAGGTAAACAAGCAATTTTTTCATGAACGATTTCTGCTCTTCTTTCTGTCACTCAATAGATTTCAGGGCCTGCGACATATCGATTGCGCGGATTTTCCGCCGCAGAGCGAGGTTGACAAGCAGACCGAACACCAGCGTCAACGCAGCCGAAATGAGATAACTCAGCGGCGCAACACGCACGTCGAAGCACATGAGATCGATCTTGATCTGCCCCATGACATACGCATGCAGCAGCGTTCCCATCGGAAGCCCCAGAAGCGCGCCCAGTACGGTCAGGATGATGTTCTCGCGGAAAACGTAGCGGTTCGTCTCGCCGTCGTAGAAGCCGAGCACTTTGATGGTTGCGATCTCGCGTTCGCGTTCGGTGATGTTGATGTTCGTGAGGTTATACAGCACGATGAACGCCAGCGCCGCCGCGCCCAGCACGACGACCAGCACGATATATTGCAGGCTTTGCATCATCGTCGCCACGCGGCTGCGGAAATCGCGGCTGAGGGTGACAGCTGCCGCGTTTTTCGCGCCCGCGAGCGCTGCGGACGCCGCCTGCGCATCCTCGTCCGTCTGATAATTGACCCATGCGGCCTCGTATCCGGGCGCTTCACCGAAGACGTCCTGCCAGGTAGTCTGCGTCAGATAGACGTAATTATAAACATAGTTTTCAAACACAGCCTCGACGGTCAGTTCCGTCCGGCGCATGTCGCCTGTCTGTAAGGTGATGGTGTCGCCCGCCGACAGGCGCAGCGCCTGCGCAAGCCCCCGGCTGATGATGCAGCCGCCGTCCTGCGGGTAGGGGATCGGCGTTTTCTCCTGCGTGTGCAGGTCGATAAAGCCGTCCACGCTGCCCGATTCCGGGCAGACGACGTTTGTGGTCTTGACCGTGCCGCCGGCAGAAGCGTCCAGACTTTTTTCCGCGACAAACAGACAGCCCTCCGCGCTGCTTTCTTCGCAGACGGCAAGGAAGTCCTCACGTTCACTGCCGCTCAGCGCATGCTGGAAGGTCACGGCGGCGTCGTAGCGGGTAATCTCGTCGTACTGGTAATCGACGACGCTGCTGATGGAGTCCTGAATGCCGAAGCCCGTGATGAGCAGCGCCGTACAGCCGCCGATACCAATCATCATCATGACCATGCGCTTTTTAAAGCGCAGGATGTTTCGGATGGAGACTTTGTGCAGGAAGGGGAGTCGGTCCCAGATCAGCGGGAGGCGTTCAAGCAAAATGCGCTTGCCCGCCTTCGGCGCTTTGGGGCGGATCAACTCCGCTGCCGGCTTCTGCAGTTCGGCGTGTACGACGTACCACGTTGTGCCGAGCGCACACAGCAGATACGCGCCCGACGAGACGAGCGCAAGCGGCCAGTCAAAGGCATACAGGATGCCGGTAAAGCCGTACATGATGTTATAGGCATGCCAGATCATCTTCGGCAGGAAATACGAGCCTGCCGCAATGCCAAGCACGCAGCCGAGAAGCGAAGCGGTTCCGGCATAGAGGAAATATTGAGACAAAATCGCGCTGTTTGAGTATCCCAACGCCTTCAGAACGCCTGCCTGCGTCCGCTGCTCGTCAACCATGCGGGTCATGGTCGTGATGCAGACCAGCGCAGCCACAGCAAAGAAAAACAGCGGGAACACCTTTGACACGCCGCGCACAATATCAGAATCGCTCTCAAAGCAGGCGTAGCCGACGTTGCTGCTGCGGTTCAATATGAATACATCCGGGTTTTCCAGCTTTGCAAGTTCGTCTTCGCCGTCGCGGTAGTCCTGTTCGGCGTCTGCCAGCTTCTGTTCACCGTCGGCCAGCTCCTGCTCGGCGTCGGCCAGCTTCTGATCGCCGTCTGTGATCTCCTGCTTTGCGTCAGCCAGCTCCTGCTCGGCATCGGAGATCTTCTGTTCTGCTTCGGCCTTACCTGTGTAATAATCCGCCCAGCCGTCTTTGAGTTCCTGTTTTGCGTCTTCCAGCTCCTGCCGGCCATCTTCCAGCTCCTGCTTCGCATCTTCCAGTTCCTGCTGCTTTTCTTCCAGCGTTTTTTTCGCCTCGTCCAGCTTTTTCTGGTTTTCCGCGAACGCCTCGTTCGCCGCGTCTGCCGCCAGATCCAGCTGATTCTCATTGTCGGCCAGAGCGTTCTTGCCCTCGTCCAGCTGCGCCTGCGCCGCTGCAAGCTGCCCACGCGCCGCCGCGATCTGCGCTTTGGCCGCCTCCGCCGCCTCCGGCGACATCGCTCCTGCGGAAACCGCAGCGTCTATCTGCGCCTCCTGTTTGTCGAGCGCGGCTTTCTGCGCGTCTAACTGCTGCTGCTGCTCGGCAAGCGTTTCGCGTGCTTTCTGGAGCTTCGCGAAAGCGAAGCTCATCTCGTTCTCGGCCTGTTTCTTTTCTTTTTCAAATTTGGCGGTGTTTTCCTCATAGGTCTGCTTCGCGTCGGCCAGCTTTTTTTCGCCGTCTGCCAGCTCCTGTTCGCCATCGGCCAGCTTCTGTTCATTTTCCTCGATCGTCCGCTGCCCATCCACCAGCTTCTGGTATGCGTCGGCCAGTTCCTGCTCCGCCTCCTGCTTTGCGTCGGCCAGAGAAACAACGCCGTCAGCATACGTCTGATGCGCGTCTTTCAGCTCCTGCTTTGCGTCGGCAAGCTCCTGCTTTGCATCGGCCAACTCCTGCTGCTTTTCATCCAGCGTTTCACGCGCGTCGGAGAGCGTCTGCTCGGCCTCTTCATAGAGGCGATCGCTGCGCCCATAAGCCGCGCTCTCGGCAAGCTGCGTGACCCACGGCTCTGCAGCGTCAATGCAAGCGGTATACTCGTCGGAATAGACCTCACCCTGCCGGTCAGCCAGCCGCAGATAGAGCGACGTCTCATAATCCAGCGCAAACGCCTCCGGCAGAATGTACACAAACGACGAAAGCGTTCCGCTGCCGATGGAGGTGCCGCCGCGTTCATAATTGATGTATAAAACGCTCTTGGCGATTCCGACGATGGTAAATTCCCGCCGGTTGAAGCCGTCCAGCGTATCTTCGTCGTTCTCTTCCGTCAGAACGACTGTTTTTCCGAGATCCTTTTCGGAATACAGCAGCCCGTCAGCCAGACATTCCTCCGCCGTCTGCGGAAATCTTCCACATTTTAAGCCCGGCAGGTCGATCTGCTCAGGCAACGACAAAAATCTGCACGGCTTCGCCGCCCCGTCCGCGACGGAGGCCAGCGCGTCCGCGCTCTTTTCTCCCTCGCAGGACGCGATACGCGCGTCAGCGGCGAGGACGTCTGCGTCCGTCTCATCAAAGCCGACCGTGCTGACGAGGCGGAAATCATACATCCGGTGCGCCTCGGCATAGTCGTCCAGCGTATGTACCATTGCGGTCTTTGTCAGCCGCAGGCCGCAGAAAAATCCCACGCCCAGCGCGACGATCGCCGCGATCGCCAGAAACCGGCCAAGACTGCTGCGGATCTGGCGCATTGTCAGTTTCAGCATCTTCGTCACCATTCAATGCTTTCCACCGGCACGGGCGCTGCGTTCTGCCGCACGTCGGTGATCTGGCCGCTTCTGACGCGGATGACGCGGTCGGCCATGGCAGTCAGGGCGGAATTGTGCGTAATAATCACGACGGTCATGCCGTTTTCCCGGCTCTGCTTCTGCAAAAGCGCAAGAATCTGCTTGCCGGTCTGATAATCAAGCGCGCCGGTCGGCTCGTCGCACAGCAGAAGCCGCGGCCTTTTGGCCAGCGCCCGCGCGATTGCCACGCGCTGCTGCTCGCCGCCGGAAAGCTGAGCAGGAAAATTCTGCATACGCTCACCAAGGCCGACCTGACGCAGAACTTCGTCTGCCGGGATGGGATTTTTACAAAGCTGGCCCGCGATCTGCACGTTTTCCAGCGCCGTCATATTGGGAAGCAGATTATAGAACTGGAACACAAAGCCGACCTCATGTCGGCGGTAGGTCGTCAGCTGCCTACGGTCAAACCCCGACACATCCTCGCCCGCCAGCAGCACATGGCCGCTCGTCAGCCGGTCCATGCCTCCGAGAATGTTTAAAAGCGTCGTCTTGCCCGCGCCGGACTGCCCGACAATCACGCAGATCTCCCCCTCCGCAATCGCAAACGAGGCGTCCTTCAGCGCATCAATGCGCACGTCGCCCATCCGGTAGCTCTTGCAGACATGATCGAACACAACAAAATCCTGCACACCCATAACCCCCCTGTGTTTTTTCTGAATAATATACGAATAATATATTATGGCACACCGTTTCCTGTTTTGCTTGAATAATCCATGAACGCCGGGCCTGAAAATACTTTTTCTTGCATTTGCCGCGCATCAATGTTACTATTAAATTATAAAAAACGATAGGGAAACGCTGATACAATGACCGAGAGCATTCGGCGAGAGAATTTGACCCAAGACAAGGTATGAAACCGCAGGAATACTTTGTGTATTTCAAGTTTTCATACCGCAGGATTGGGACAAAAGATCCGGTGAAAGGGCATTGAGGCAGAGGTCCCCTTACAAGAAAAGGAGCGGTCCTTTTGGCAAAACAGATCACGCGGATCGTGTTGACCGGCGGGCCTGCCGCAGGCAAGACGACGCTTATCAGCCGCATTCTCAAGGAATTTAAGCAGGACGAGGGCTGGAAGGTCATTACCATCCCCGAAACCGCGACGGAGTTGATCTCCGGCTTCGGCATCAAGCCCTTCGGCGGATGCGTGTCCATGCTGGATTTTCAGGATTTTGTCGTTTCCGACCAGCTGCACAAGGAGCAGCTGGCGCTCAAGGCGGCGCAGATGGTGCCGGAGGAGCACGTCATCGTGCTGTATGACCGCGCGCTTTTCGACGATAAGGCCTATATCTCCGATGAGGAGTTCCGGCAGGTGCTTGCGCGCTTCGGTCTGACTGAGCAGCAGGCGCTCTCCCACTATGATACCGTCCTGCACCTCGTTTCCTGCGCCAAGGGCGCGGAGTTTGCCTATAATTTCGGCAACGAGGCGCGCTATGAGCCGCTGGAACTTGCGCGGGAAAAGGACGACCTGACGCTGCGCGCATGGCGCGCACACCCGAATCTGCATGTGATCGACAACTCCGTCGATTTTGAGGACAAGATCGCGCGCGGCCTGCGCGCCGTCTACGAAGCGCTCGGACGGCCCACGCAGCAGGAAGTCTGGCACAAATATCTCATCGCGCTGCCCACGCTCCAGACACTTGAGCAAACGTATCACGCCGCCAGCATCGACATGATGCAGACCTATCTGACCCGCGCCAACCCCAATATTGTCCGCCGCGTCCGCCAGCAGAAGAACGGCGGGGATTATCTCTATTTTTATACGGAAAAGCGCACGACCGGCTCCGGCCAGTGGGAGACGGAAAAGCCAATCTCCGAAAAGGAATACATCCGCTATCTCATGGAGGGCGACACGAGCCTGCACACCGTCCACAAGACGAAATACCGCTTTGTGTATAACGGCTGCCGGTTTGAGATCGATGTCTATCCGTTCTCGCAGGACAAGGCCATCATGCGCGCCGCACTGCCGGAAAACGCCCCCGTGCTCACCGCGCCGCCCGAGATCACCGTGCTGCGCGAGGTCACAGGCGACCCCGCCTATAAAAACCGCCAGCTGGCAAAAAATCAGAGACTGTAACAAACAGCCGCCCGCGTTCAAAAAGCGGGCGGCTGCGCTTATTTTTCCAGAAGCCGGTCGAGATCGGCGACAGTTTTGCAGTAAAAATCGCAGTTTTTCCGCATGAACTGCTCGATTTCCGGGATATCGTTCGCCCATCCGGCAGCGGAAAAGGGAACACCAGCGGCTTTTGCCATGTCATAGCCGGGCTTCAGATCGTCAACGACAAGAAGTTCCTGCGGCGCAAGGCTGAAGCGCTCCATAATCTGCTCCAGCGGCCATGTATGCGGCTTGCGCTGCTCGGGCGGCTGCTCCCAGCCGAAGATGACATCCGGCTCCGGCAGATCGTTTTCCCTGTAGTCGCGTTCGATGTTTTCGCGCATGGAGTGCGAGACGACGGCAATTCGTCCGCCCGCTTCTTTGTGCCGCTGCAAAATCTCACGGATGCCGGGATAGGCCACTGGTATGCGCGTGCGTACCCAGTCCTGCCAGAAGCGGAACTCGCCTTCGATCTCTTCCTCCGAAAAGCCGAGCTCGCCGGTAAACAGCGCCATGATGCCGGGGTCAAAATTCTTGCGGAAGTACTCCTCCAGCGTATACGATGCCTCCGGACGTACAAGCTTTAAATAGGCGAGAAACGACGGAAAGTGGATGGTGGCGGTACTGTTGACCGTAGTGTCGTCGTGATCCATGACCAGGCATTTGAAGCGCAAGGCAGATCCCTCCTGTCAGTCTTTTCTGACATCATACCAGCTGAAGCGGCGCTTCGCAAGAAAAATCGCCAAATCTTATTTTTTTATGAAGAATTGCTATTTTCAAAAAGCTGTGCTATCATAACAATGAATATACTGCGTGGAGTCTATCTACGCTTCGCAGCCCCAAACACATCATGGAGGTACGGCTATGAACAGAAGAAGAAAGCAAAGCATCTGGCTGCGCAGAAATCTGCCGCTGCTGATCGCGGTCGCGGCGCTGGTGCTGCTGGTGCTCATCATTGTGCTGGTCGCGCGCGGCTGCTCGAAGAGCAGCGACACGGTGATCAAGGCCAAGGCATTTTCCACCGGCACGACCATCGATCTGCCCCTGTCCGCCGAACTTAACGAGTCGGATTTCGTCTCCTACGGCGGATATCAGTTCACGACCAAGAAAAAACTCAGCGCGCTGAACAAGCTCATCACCAAAAATAACGAGGGCGTCACCGCCGCGACGTATACCAACAGCTACGGCGAGTGCGGCGTCTATACGAAGCCGAACGAGTCTGGCGGCACGGACAGCTGGTGCCTGTATGTCAAGGACCCGAAGAACACCAATGAAAAATGGTATTTCTTCATGGGGGAGCACCGCGAGATCGCGCTGGATTCCGGCACGCTTGATATGCTCCTGCCGCTGCACCTCATCACGGACGCGTCGCTGCGCGACACGATGTTTGCCACCGTCCAGCCGGGTACGCCGTATACCTGCGGCACCGACAAGCTGCCCGACGGGCAGACGCTCTCCGGCATGTTCCGCACATTCTACGAAGATTCCGGTCTCTATACCGTCACGACCAGCGACAAGGGCTTTGCGCTCGTCCCGCGCGGTGGTTCGCAGGAACTGATGTTCCAGTTTGACGAGCAGGACACGAACGGCCAGTTCATGATCACTGTCCCGCAGGCTGCCGAGCCGCAGCCCGTTACTGCCGCTGTCGTGACCTATGGCAATGACGATCCCGTGACGCTGCCCGAAAGCGATGCGGTGGACCTGTCCACCGTGCTGATGCAGGCCAACTATAAAAAGACCGGCAAGACAGCGGATTATCAGTACACCGTCGATCTGAGCGGCCAGATTTACGAGGTCGCGCTCGACTGGAAGGACAACACATGGAACGGCTCCGTGCGCTATAACGGACAGGTCGCCATGCTTGTCACCAAGAGCAGCTGCACCGTGGCGTCTATCTTTGCGTCCAACCATCTTGGCGGCACGCCGGAGCGCGACACGGCCAAGTGGCCCACCGACGTGCAGGAACTTGTCATCACGCCGAAGGCCGAAAGCATGGCTACGACGAATGATGTGAACGTCCGCTCCGCCCCTTCGACCAACAGCGAGGTTCTCATGACTATGCCGACCGATACGGTTGTCGCCGTCATCGGTGTCTCGGAGGAGACGGAGGACGGCGCCTGGTACGAGATCTGGTACAACGAGGCCTGCGCGTACCTGAACGCCAAATACGTTAAATCCATCAGCAGCGCCGTGTCCACAACGCCAACGAACGGCTGATTTAAACACCAAAGCGCCCTCCCGGCGGAGGGCGCTTCTTTTTGCCAAGTCAGCAGAGAACCACCGTTTTCGTCTGCCGAAAATGGTGGTTCTCTGCCGATTTGAGCCACGCCGCAGCGATTTGCTGCGGCGTGGTCTTTTCTTGGATTTACTTCTTGACGAAGGACAGACAATCGGTGCACTGATCGACTGTCGGGTCGCATTCGTGGGTGCCGATGCAGACTTTATCGAGGGTACAGTAATCCTCGCAGCCGCAGTGGTTGTTGCACTGGCTCACATGGCACTCGATGGCGTGGTTAGCCTTTTCGTTTGCAAAACTCATACAAAACATCCTCCTTTTTTAAGGTACGGACTTAGTATGCACGCAAGCGACCGTTTCATGCTGGAAAAATTTTTATCTGCGGCCTCCGCCGAAACCGCCTCGTCCTCCGCCAAAGCCTCCGCGGCTGCCGCCGCCGGGTCTGGGGCCTCCGCCAAATCCGCCGGGGCGCGGGCCGGGTCTGGGACCGGGCCCCGGACCAGGGCCGTGGTGATGATGGTTCGAGAACAACGAGCCCAGGAACAGGCCCGACCAGAAGCCGCCGCCTCCGCCGCTCCCGCCGCCTCTGCGGCCGGAGCCGAAAATAGCCTTGATAATCCAGAAAATGATCAAAATCGTAAGAATTGTACCGATCATACTTTTCCTCCTGCCACGTCCGGTGTCCTGCGCGGGCGTATACTCCATATCCGCGGCACCGTTCAGACTGATCTGGCACCAGTTGTACAAATCTTTGTACATATCACTTGCCGCGTCGTCCGCATTGCTGTCCAGAATAGCGGAAAAGCCGTCCTGAAAAATCGACTCCAGCTTGCTATCGGTGTAATCCGCGACATACATACCCGTCGTCACATACCACTCGTCCGCGCTGGTATCGATGGCAAAGAGCATGTCATACTCGCTCAGCCCCATCGAATCAAATGCGCTGTTCGTATAGCTTTCCAGCGTCTTACCGCCGGTGCTGTCTGTCGTCAGAATGGCGATATGGCTGCCGGTTTTGTTATAGATCTTTGTGTTGTAGTCCTGAATCGCATTTTCGCCGCTGCGGGTAAACAGCCCTGCGTCGTCGCGGATATACTTGTCGGAGATCGTCTCGTCTCCCGCTGTGTTGGATGTCTGCTCTGCGGCCGGTGTCTGAGATGCAGTCTGTTCCTGCGCAGTTGTCTGGGCCGTAGGTTCGGGCACCGGTTCGCTTTTCAGTGCCGGGGACAGCCCGATGAAGAGCGCTGCGGCGATCATCAATACCGTAAAGATGACCGCAACGCTCGTTTTTTGAAAGAATTTCATGCTTGCTCCTTCTAAAGTGTCAGCTGCGCGGCTGCAGAAGCTTCTGCTTCAGTTCGCCCTCCAGCCGGCGAAGTTCAACCTCGGCCTCCTGCCGCTTCTTTGCGCCGTCGGTCTGAATCTGCAGAACCTCGTCGAGCGTGGAGATCAGCTGCTCGTTGGTATGCTTGAGCGTTTCCATATCGACGATGCCGCGTTCGGATTCTTTTGCCGTCTCGACAGAGGCCATGTGCAGCATGTCGGCGTTTTTTTGCAGCAGCGCGTTCGTCATATCTGTGACCTGCCGCTGAGCCTCCATGGCGCGGCGGGAATTTTCAATGCCGAGCGTCAGTACCATCTGATTTTTCCACAGCGGGATGGTGTTGAGCACGGAAGTCTGGATTTTTTCGACGAGCGCGGTGTCATTGTTCTGAATCATGCGGATCTGCGGCGCAGTCTGCAGCGAGATCATGCGCGTGAGTTCTAGATCGTGAAGCTTCTTTTCAAACCGGACGCATTTGTTCTCAAAATCATTGGCCGCCTGCGCATCCTCGGGCAGATTTGACGCCTCCGCCTTTTCCCGCAGCTGCCGCAGCGTGGTATTGCGGGCCTCGGCCAGCTTCTGTTTACCGGCCAGAATATACATGGTCAGTTCCTTGAAGTATTGCAGATTCCGCTCATACATCTGATCCATCACGGCCACATCTTTCAGCAGTGTGACCTTGTGCTTTTCCAGTTCGCCGGAAATGCGGTCAACGTTGACTTCCGCCGTTGCAAAGCGGCTCTTCATCTCTTCGGCGTTGATCTTTGCCTTGCGGAACAGCCCCGCAATGCCCTTCTTCTCCGGCTCGTCCATTGTCTTGAGTTCGACGAGAAGGCCGGAGAGCATCGTGCCAATCTCACCGAGATCGCCGGTCTTGACCTTGGCCAGCGCTGTGTCGGAAAAATCTGCGATGTTCTTTTGAGCGGACGCGCCGTATTCCAGAATCTGCTGCGCATTTTCCAGGTCGATCTGCTTGGAGAAGGCCAGAACTGCCTGCTGTTCCTGCGCAGAGAGTGCAGAGAGATCCGGGCCGGCCTCCGGCGCGGCCTGCGCCTTGGTAATGAGATCCTCTTCCTTCTTGACCTTCGGCTGCGGCTGCGCGTTCAGATCCGGCGTCAGGGTAAGCTGGGGGATGTATTCGTCCATAGTCTGTTCCTCCTGTATCTGTAAAAAATCCGGTTATGCAAAATCCTTTTTATTCGTCAGTCCTTCGCTGGCCATCATCTGCTCCATCACGCGGATATCGGCGGTGATATCGACAACATCGGACTCAAACAGGGCGTCAAGCTGGCGCTGGAACGCAACGATGACCTTGTCGAGCAGGTCTTCGATCTTCTGCATGCCCTCGGTGATGTTTTCCGTCTTGACGTTCTGGTTCTGGAGTGTGACATACTGTTCCATAAGTTTAATCGTGGTCGGCAGATAATAGTTGAGGAACTGCCGGATCTGGCTGAGTTTTTCCGGGTGCTGCCGGACGCAGTCGAAAATCTGAGCCGTCAGGCGCTCAATGAGGTCAATCTGGGCGCTCATGCGCTCGTCAGGAATCTCGTCGTTCAGACGGCGGATATCGGCAATGGCGCGCTTGCCCTGATAGATGACCGATTGCAGTTCCGGCGGAAGCTTCTCATCCGACTCAGACTGCGGCTGCGGCTCGGGCTTCTTTTCTTCCTGTTTTGGCTGGGGCTGTTCCGGCGCGGCAGTCTTCGGCGGTTCTTCCGACTTTTTCCCGCGCATCACAATGCGCAAAATCGCATACACGATCAGCGACACGACCGCGCAGGAAAGAATACCCCGGAAGCTGTCCAGCTTTTTCGCGTAGAGCAGCCACACCGCGCCGATGGCATAGATCGGAAGCGTGGAGCGCTTCTTTTTCGCATTCTGTTTCTCTTTCTGTTCGTCCATGGCAGTCCTTTCTTTGCAAGGCAAAGCATTTTTCTGGATATTTCCTCAAACTAATAGTAGTACAAACGCCGCGGAAAGTCAACTGCCAGACCGGATTGACACCGGCCGCGGCACACAGTATAATAGCTTTGCGGAGGCCGCAGCGGCCTCCGCAGCGGAAAAGACCGGCTGCACGGGAGAAGCTGCGGAAGCATCCTGCCGGCCCTATTCCCGCATATTCATACCTATGCCGGCAGCCAGAAGGCGGTGCGCGGCTTTATTTTATGGATTGGAGGCATTCCTATGATCCGTGTATCCCCCTCAATTCTGGCAGCAGATTTTGCGAATCTGGAGCGCGAGATCGGTACGATCAAGCAGGCGGGCGCCGAGTATGTACATATTGACGTCATGGACGGCCTGTTTGTTCCCAATATTTCGATCGGACTGCCCGTTTTGTCCTGTATCCGCAAGGTGACGGACCTGACGCTCGACGTGCATCTGATGATCGACCGCCCCGTGCGCTATGCCGAGCGCTTTTGTCAGGCTGGCGCGGACATCGTGACCGTCCATGTCGAGGCTGACACGCAGGAAAACACACTTGAGGCGCTCCGCATCATCCGCGCCTGCGGCAAAAAGCCCGCGATCTGCATCAAACCCAAAACGCCGGCAGAAGCTGTTCTGCCGTTCATCGGCCTTGTCGATCTGATTCTGGTCATGACAGTCGAGCCGGGCTTCGGCGGGCAAAGTTTCATGGCCGACATGATGCCCAAGGTACAGGCTATCCGCGCGTATATCGATGAGAAAAATCCCGGCTGCGAGTTGGAGGTTGACGGCGGCGTCAACGCTCAGACTGCAAAACTCTGCACCGCAGCAGGTGCAAACGTCCTCGTCGCAGGCAGCGCATTCTTCAAGGCAGAAGACAAAGCCGCGTTTGTGCAGGCGGTGAAATAAAAGCGTTTTTGGACCGCGGCGAATCTGGATTGCCTTGAAAATTTTGAACGCAAAGCTGCTTTCTCGCAGCCTCTTAACGGGGGCTGCGTTTTTATTACGCCTTATGTCCGCCGATCTGCTCGTTTCGCTGGCGGGCGGTCGCGCCGTCACGGAGACTCATGCCTTTTAGAATGGCGTTTTTTCCGTATTTTTCGCGGATAGCCAGCACAGCGCTCTGCATGCGCCGCTCACGTTCACGCGCAGCCTGCTCCGCACGCTGCACAGCAAGAGCCGTCTCATCGGAAAACAGGTCAAGCTGAACGTATTCCGGCTCTGCACGCACGTCCTGCTCCCGCTGCACGCGGTTCGCTACGACGTACATCCGGCGCACAAGCAGCCCACGGTCCACGATCCGGTCAAACAGCGCCGTCAGCGCCCGCAGGAACTCTTTGGACGATGCGGTAGGGGTCTGGAAATTCTCCGACCCGTGTGCGGCCTTCGGAACACGCCGTCCATAGTGGTCGGTCGTGACCGGGCCATGGTATGGCGGACAGGCGGGATCTGTTAAACTTTCGCGGTCATAGCCGACGGTCAGGACAAGCTGACCGGTCACAAGCCCCTTTCGCGCCAGATCCAGCGCCAGTGCGTCTGCCATTTCCTGTGCGACAAGGCGGGCCTTTTCAAACACATACGGGCATTGCAGCACCTGCCCGGAACTGATGCTGTGCGTCTGCGGCTGGTAGGCCTTGATATCCGCAATCGTACACGGCTCACAGCCCCACGCATGGTCGATCAGCAGTTCCGCATTCACGCCGAACATGCGGTACAACAGTTCTTCGTTATAAAATTCATCCGGTTTTCCAAGCGAGCAGCGGACGATATCGCCCATTGTGGAAAGTCCCTTTGCCTCGAGTTTTTTCGCAATCCCGTGCCCGATGCGCCAGAAATCGGTCAGCGGCCGGTGCTGCCAGAGCGTTTCGCGATAGCTGCGCTCGGTGAGGCAGGCGACGCGCACGCCGTTTTCATCCGGCTCCACATGCTTGGCCTCGATGTCCATGGCGACTTTGGCCAGATACAGATTCGTGCCGATCCCGGCGGTTGCGGTGATGCCGGTTGTGCGCAGAACATCCAGAATGACTGTCCGCGCCAGTTCCTGCGGCGTCTGGCCGTAGGCGCTTAGATATGGCGCCGCATCGATAAAGACCTCGTCGATGGAATAGACGTGTATATCCTCCGGCGCAAAGTATTTGAGGTAGATCTGATAGATCTGTGCAGAAATCTGCATATATTTTGCCATCTGCGGCGGCGCAGTGATAAAGGAAAGTTCCAATTCCGGGTGCGCGGCGAGTTCCTCTGCGTTATCACTCCGGCCGTGCAGGCATCTTCCCGGCGCGCGCTCCCGCCGCATGGCGTTTATCTCGGAAACTCGCTGCACTACCTCAAACAGCCGCGCCCGGCCTGCGATTCCATATGCCTTCAAAGACGGCGAGACAGCCAGGCAGATCGTCTTCTCTGTCCGCGCCGCATCCGCCACAACAAGGTTTGTTTTTAACGGATCCAGTCCCCGCGCCGCGCATTCCACCGACGCATAAAAGGATTTCAGATCGATTGCAAGATACGCCCGTTCTGCCACACGCCCAGCCTCCCTTCGGTTTTATGCTCCTATCATACCACCGAATTTGGAAAGGATGCAAGTGCTATTAGAAAATTTGTTCGATTTTACGAATAAAAAACCTTCTTGTGCCGCTGCGCTGCCGGGTTATTCAATCGTGGCCTGCAGGCACTGATAAACGCCATCCATGCAGACGAGCAGGGACAGACCGCTTCCCGCCGGGGTCAGAAGCTGGAACCCCGCTTCGGTGGGGCATGCCTCATAGCAAACGCCGCCCAGGACAGCGTAAACGGGTGTGTCCTTATCCGGAGTTAAGTCTTCAAATGTGCCGGTATAGATAAACAGGCCCTCATAAGCCGATTTGCTCTGCGAGACGGAAATCGTCTGTTCTCCCGGCTGCGCCTCGAGCGCTTCGCGCTCCGGCGCGGGCAGAAGAGGCGGACGCGTGCTGAGCCAGCGCAGATTGCGCTCGACCAGCTGAACGAGTACGGTATCGGGCTGCGCGTCCTGCATCAAAGACAGGTCGTATGGCATAGAGCGGGAGAACACAGCTGATGCGAATGCCTCGGCCAGATCCTCGTGCAGCGCGTTGCCGAACGAGTCCCGGAAGGCCAGCAGCGCGCCGCTGCCGCCGGATTCTGTGCGGATAAGCTGATCGTCTGCGCTGTGCACTGCGCCCACATACTGAAACGCCCGCTGCCGCGCAAGGCTGAGTCCCTGCTCCTGCTTTTTGGAGGCCGGATAGAGCATCTGATACAGGTCGCCGCCGTGCGGTTGGGGGGAAAAGTCTTCTTCGGCAAGGGCAGAATCCCGGCCGAGCGCCGACAGAATCACGTCGCAGGCCAGCGCCGAGCCGTAGCCATTCCAATGGCTGTCGGTACGGTAATAGGCTGTCTCGCCTGCGCCCAGAAGCGTCTGGCGCACGTCGCAGAACGCAACGCCCTGCGCATCCAGAAGCGCCTCCAGCCGGTCAAGGTCTGACGAGTCCCCCGCACGGACATAGCGCGCCGGCATATGCGCGGGATAGAGCGTATTTTTATTCGGCGCGCAGACGAACAGGAAGTCTGCACCCTGAGACTGCGCGTATTCCTGCATGAGCGCAAGATTTCGCGCCGCACACCAAAGCTGGCGCTCCGTCATAGGGTCTGCGCCGGTGTAATCGGCCAGTGTGTCGGCGTAATACAGCCAGCCATCCGTGCCGAGCAGCACCTCCGGCGTGGCGGATTCCCGGAAAATGGCCGCGTCCGCCGCAGCGTTCGCCGTGATCAGTTCCTGCCGCAGGCCGAAATGGCCGTCAAAATAGTCTGCCGTATCGGATAGTACGTCAAAATTAAGGCTCCCGCCCACCGTCAGGCGCGGCTTTGCCGCTAAGCGCTCGTTCGCGCCGGGGGCAGACGGGCCCGCGATCACAAAAACAGCCAGCGGCAGCAGGCACATCAGAAGCAGCAGGATGCAGAAGATCTGTTTGATCGGTTTTTTCATAGGCAGTCCTCAAAAGTTTGCATAGATGAACGGCTGGAAGGAGCCGGAGGCCAGTGCAAGCAGACACAGTACAAACAACAGCAGCATAAGGCAGCCGCGCAGTGCATTCCAAATGCGCAGCGGTTCGATTTTTTTTTGCAGCCACGGCCAAAGCGGCAGGCAGAGCGCCAGCGCAAGCACGCACAGCAGCACCGTCCTGCGGGAAAGCACTGCCAGCAGTGCGGCCCGGCAGACCACGTCCGGTGAAAAGCCCGTCAGCATGGCGCCAAGCAGCGCGCCCGCCTGTGAGACGTCCGCCGCGCGGAAGACCGCGAAGCCGAGAATCACGGCAAAAAGCGCATATACATGCCCGTACCAGCGGTTTTTGAGTTTCCCCGGCAGCTGCAGCGCCGTCTCCATGCAACTCAGAAGCCCATGCCACAGGCCCCAGAGTACGAACGTCCAGCCCGTTCCGTGCCACAGGCCGGTTGCCAGAAACACGAGCAGTTTGTTCGCCATCGTGCGCAGTATCCCCCTGCGGTTGCCGCCCAGCGGGATATAGAGATAATCGCGGAACCATGCGGACAGCGAAATGTGCCACCGCCGCCAGAAGTCCGTGACGCTGTCGGCACAGTAGGGATAGCGGAAGTTTTCCGGCAGCCGGATACCGAACAGCAGGCCGAGGCCGACAGCCATATCGCTGTAGCCGGAAAAATCGAAATAGAGTTGTAAGCAATAGCAGACCGCACCCGTCCACGCGCACAGCGCGTCGAAGCTGGTCTGCGCGTAAACCGCATTCGCCAGCTGCGCGGCCGCTGCTGCCAGCAGCAGCTTTTTTGCCAGCCCGCAGATGAAACGGGAACAACCGTCAAACGCGCCGTCCCATGTGACGTGCCGTGTGTCCAGCAGCGGCTGCACCTCCGAAAAGCGCATCAGCGGCCCGGCAGTCAGCTGTGGAAAGAACGTCAGATATTGCAGCGCCCGCCGGAAGCTGCGCGTGCCGCTCTGCGGCGCGCGGGAAACATCCACAATATAGCTGATTGCCTGAAACGTGTAAAACGAGATGCCGAGCGGCAGCACGCCGCGCCATTTATATGCAGCCAGCACCGCAAGATCGACGGTCACGCAGGCAGCAAGCAGCAATCTGCGTCCGCGCCGGGCACGCATGAGCGCAAGTCCCACGCCGTAGTGCAGCGCGCAGGATGCAAGCAGCAGCGGAAGATGACGCAGATCGCCGAAGGCATAAAACACCAGCCCCGCCGCGATCAGCAGCACATTTTTTGCCCGTATGGGCCGCAGCAGGTGGTACGCGATCAGCACAAGCGGCAGGAATGCGAACAGAAAAATCGGGGAAGCGAAGTTCATAAGCGGTTCTCCTGTGAAAAAGTGCCGCCGCAGAGCGGCGGCACGGGGTGTTACGGGAAATAATACTGGAAGCCGTTATAGACGCTGCCGCCGGAGTCGGTCATGGCGTAAGCATCGATCTCGCCCTTGCCGAACTGATAGAGATAGGCGTATTCCAGCTGCACGTCGTACAGACGCGTCTCGCCGTTCTCCTCGATCATCGTCCACGCGTGGTCGTTGTCGGGTTTGCTCTCATGTCCGGCCACGACATAGGCCTGATAGCCGAGCCTGCGGGCACAGTACATGAACGCAGCGGCGAAGCAGTAGCAGTTTCCCTTGCCCTGCTGCAGAAAGACCTCTGCAGCCTCCTGTGCCCAGTCGTCCGTTCCGGCCTCATAGTGCGGCATGGACAGGTATTTGAAATGATCGCGGATATAGTCGAACGCCAGTGAAAGCCGCGTCTCGCGGGCATCCAGCGCATCGGGATTGCTGTCAGACAGAAGCTGCGCGATTCCCGTATCCAGTTCCTCGCTGCCGCTGGTGTACCGGCCGTCTGCACCAAAAGTCAGATGCCCGTCCGCACTGCCGGTCAGAAGCGAACCGTCCGGCCGCACATCATACAGCGCCTGTCCGTCGTCATACAGACCTGCCGGCGGCGGCAGGAGTGCATAGCCGTCCTCACCCGTCTGATAATACAGCGTATCTCCGCAGCGGTTGACGCCGCGCGAAAAGAAGAACAGGCTGCCGTCCGGCTGGACATAGAGAAGCTGTCCGTCCAGTTCCGTCAGACCGGTGCCGGCAAGCGGCTGGCCGTTTTGATAGTAAATCGCCAGGCCGTTGATTTTGACAATCCCGTCCGGGATAGACACAGGGTCCTGGGCCTCTGTCTTCTGCTCAACAGACGCGGGGTCGTTTTCCTGCACAGGTACCGGAGAGACGGATACTGCTTCCTGTGCGGGAGGCTCTGCCTCCGGCTGCCGCGTGCAGCCGCACAGAAGTACCAGTAGGCACAAAAGCACGGCAGTCAGGACTCGTTTCATGGCGTATCCTCCGCGCGGACAGTGATTGAATCAAATGTCTGCTGCAGCGCGGTGCAGTCCTCTCCGTCAGGATAGATTGCACTGAGACACCACAGAGCGCCGTCCAGCTGCAAGAGGCGTACGCGGGCAGCTGCCTTCGGCGCGCCGTTATAGGCCGGGGCAGACAGCTGCGCGTCATAGACCTCGTCTGTGTTTTCCGAAACCGTGAGGAGAATGTCCTCCGTCGCGGGTGCAGTATAATAATACGCCTGCACTGCACCGATGCAGATGCGCTCCAGTTCTGCGGTCTTCAGCAACTCCCTCGAAGTATTCAGCTTCTGCACGTCGATGCGCGCAAGCTGTCCGCCCGTGACCGGAAGGAAGGAATCCAGCCCCTCTGTGGAGGAATCCATTTGCAGCACGTCCGGGTCATAGACCGCGCGCAGGCGGCCCTCTGCGAGATAGACGGTCGTGCCGGGGATGGCAGGCGCAGTCTGCTCCGGTTCCTGCTCCTGTTCAGAACCATCCGTCTCCGGCTGTGCTGGTGTGACCGGCTCCTGTACGGAGGCAGGGACGGACGGCTGTGCGGGCGTGCGGAGTTCCCGCATGATCTTCACGCCGAAGATGACTGCCGCAGTGAGCAGCACAAGCGTCAGCGCCAGCAGGAAATAGGGCTTGTTCCGCCGAAGAAAGCGGCCTGGCGTCCGGTTGCGTCGTCTTTCCATGCGTGTCAACTCCTCTCAGGGCTCAAAGCTTCCCATGTCTTCGTGCGGCAGTAGAGCGGGAAGCTGTTGCGGTCCTGCTCGAAGAGAATGATGGACTTCATATCGCGGTAAAGGACCTCCGGCGTTGCGTAGATCAGACCGTCGTTTCCGGTGTCGGTCGTGCGAAGCTGATCCCAATCCTTATAGCGGCTTTGCAGAACATAGGGGTCAGCGACAAGGAAATAGCCCTTGCCGTCGATGGAGGTATAGCCGCAGAGCACCATATAATGCTCGTGACTCGTGAACGCACCCTTGAGTACATGGATAATGGCGAGATAGCCCTTGTTGCCAACCTGGTCGGCAAGCTGCGACATATCGACCTCATCCTTTTTATAGATGTTCGGCGCTTCAAGCGTCGTGCCGTAGCGGTTGTATTCGAGATACTGATAATAGCGGGCGATGCCCTCAAAATATTCGTTCGGCAGACCATAACTGACGGGATAATTGTCCTGCAGAGCATAGGTACGCATCCAGCGCGGCGTGATTTCGACTTTGTGATAGGTTGAGAAAACCATTGCGGCGCAAGCGCAGCCGCAGCCGCGATCCTTGAGAGTCGCACCGTTGCCCTCGAATTCAAAGATTTCTCCTGCCCAGTCCGGGTCGGTCTGTGCGAAATAATACAGCTTGTCTGTCTTTCCGCTGCGGGCGACCGTCCCATACGTTCCGGCTTTGGTCAGATTGTATTTGTACATGGCCTCGATATCGTGCCGCATATCCCCGCTCAGCGCCGGAAGGCAGTCCAGCAGATACATCGTCAATTCGTCAAGGCAGGCTTTTTTCTCCGGCAGCCCGCAGAAGCGGTAGATCGTCTCCAGCAGCGCGGCCAGATGTTCGTCAAAATAGGTCTCGACCGGTTCTCCCGCGCGCATCTGCGTGTAGGCGACAAATTCGTTATCGGGGTAATTGTCATTGGAATAGAGTGCCTTTTTGACTGCTTTTACACGTTCGTCGGACTGTCCCGGCAGAATTTCGTATTCCGATTTTTCATAGCGCTCAAGCACATAGCGCGGGATCAGCACACGGTTGAAGGTCACGCCCTCGTATTCAAACGTGCTGCTGCCCAGCACCATCGGCTGCTTCATGGCGGTAAGGATTTGGTCTGTAAAGGCCTCCTGCGCGGCGAAAGCGGGCGCGCAGAGCGGCGCCAGCGCACACAGCGCCAGCACCAGCGCGAGCAATCGGCGGAAGATGGCGTGTTTCATGTGCGCCTCCTTTACTGCTGCGGCATCACGTCGTAGACGTTCTCTGTGCCGTCGGGATCCCGGTAGGTGTAGACGGTAAAGCCGTCATAATAAAGTTCACCGTCCTCGCCCGGACCGAGGCAGGAGGAGGCGTAGCTGCTGTTGTCCGGCTCGCCGATGGCAGCGGTGAGAGACGAAATATCCTCGCCGATCATCTCCTGCGCTGTGGTGAGTGCGTCCTTCTTCGCTCCGCAGGCGCAGAGCGTCAGCGTAAGCGCCGCGGCAAGCACAATGAGAATCAATTTTTTCATAGGTATCCTCCTGTCAGAACTCGCTGTAGACGAACGCGACGCTCTGCGCGTCCATGCACAGCCAGACCAGAAAAATGGCCGCAGCCAGCAGTGCACAGGCAAGCGCCAGCGTATACCAATGGGAGAAGACAAGCGCTTCAAGCTGCTTCCCAAAATTCTGCAATCGCTTTGTCAACCGCAAGCCACCCCTTCCAGCCAAGGTGCATGGTGTCGCAGAGGAAATAGGACTCGTATTCATAGCCCGTCAAGTCCAGCAGCGTCACGTTTTCATATTCTGCGGCAATACGCCGCACGTTTTCATAGTAGGTCTGCCGCCGTTCGGCGGAAAAGCCTGTGTAATCGCTCCACGCGCCGTGCATTGGGACGTGGACAAACAGGATCTGCATCTGCTTTGCTTTGCAGATTGCAAATAGGCAGCGCAGATCATCATATTCCGGGGAACTGTCATAGCTGACGGACGCGTCCTTCCCGGCCTGCTGCGCGAGCCTGCGGCCGATGTAGGTGTTGTAATAGCTGTCTTCCATACCGAATTCATTTCCGGCGGTCTGCTCCTCCGCCTGATGGACGGCGGACTGCTCTTCCACATCCCAATCGATCGCGCTGCTCTGCGCATTTTGCACGGTGGGCGCTTCGGCAATCACGCGGCGGGAACTTGTCATATCGCGCGTATCGAGAAGCCACTCGGAAATCGCGGCATACGGCGTCAGCAGCACTTCGAGTGCCGTCTGCCCCTTTGCAGCCGCGCGGGTCAGAAGTCCGGCTGCGGTCGTCTGCTGCAAAGAAGCGCCGTACTGCGCATTATACGCTTCGATCAGTTCCGCCACACGGCGGGCAAGATACTGCCGCTGCTCCGCCGGAATCGTCTTGTCGGACAGAAGCGTCAGCATCTGTTGCTCGGAGAAATTCGCCATAAACAGATCCGGCGCGATGCCGTCTTCGACATATGACTGCGGCGCCGTGATGAGCACGGCCTTTTTCCCCGTCAGGCTCTCACCCGACGCAGCGATGGCCATTGCATGCACCAGCGACTGGCACGAACCGCGCCCGATCAGGTCAACCTGAAAGCCGCAGCGCTTTCCGGCAAAAAAGTTGGCCGGATGGGTGCAGATCTGCGTCGTCTTGAGTTCGCTCGAGCCGAAGACGGGCAGCGTATCGTCCTGTGCAGCCGCCGTGCGGAGCAGATATTCGCCCGTGATCTTCTCCGGGGCCAGTGAATCGCCAAGGCTGTCCGGATAGTCCGGCATGGTCTTCTCCACGCCAAGCCGCACAAATCCCAGCGCCAGCACTGCCGCAAGCAGGCACAAAAGCGCCCTCAAAAAGAATTTTCGCATGGGTTCAGGCGAGCAGCGCCGCGATCTTGGCAGGCGTTGAAATTTCCTCGCGCGTCAGTTCTGCCACATCCAGCGTCTTTCCAAACTGCTCCAGCCGAACCAGAAGTTCAACCAGACCGAACGAGTCGAGAAGGCCTTCCTCAAACAATTCCGTTTCGGGCGTGATTTCACCCGCGTCCGCGCCGGTAATATCATTCAGCACCGCAATAATTTCTTCCAGCATGGTGAATTTCCTCCTAAATGAGTCTCCCAGAGAACAGCAGCAGGCCGAAGCTGAACAGATGGAAGGTTGCCAGCCGCAGCGCCCACGCTGCCTTCGGGTTTTTCTTGAGTGTTTTAAAGCCCTTGCACTGCGTGTCAAGCACGTCGTTCAGACACATCAGCGCGCCGTGATATGCGCCGTAGATCAGATAACCGGGTGTCAGTCCGTGCCATGCGCCCATGAGGAGCATCGTAAGCGCATAGCCGAGATACGAACTTGTGCGCCGCCCCTTGAACCATTTTCCGCGCAGCGCGGCCATGCAGAAGCGCGTATAGACATAATCGCGCAGATAGGTTGACAGCGAGATGTGCCAGCGCGACCAGAAATCCTTCATGTCAAGGCTCAGGAACGGCAGGTCAAAGTTGTCCGGCTGCTCGATTCCCAGCAGATACGCCGTGCCGACGGCCATGCGGCTATAGCCGGCAAAGTTGAAGAACATGAAAAACGTGTAGCCGTACATATAGGAAACAGTGGCCCAGAAGCCGTGCTCCGGCAGGCTGGACAGCCAAAATTTCCAGATGAGGTTGCCGATGACGAAATTATAGAACGCGCCCGTCATCAGCCGCCACAGGCCGTCCCGCAGCAGCGCGCGGTATTCCTCCCCTGTGCGCATTTTGTGAAGATCGGTCTCAAACCGCCGGTACCGGTCCAGCGGGCCGGAGGACACGGATGGGAAAAAGAGTACAAAATAACTGAGATCCAATAGGTTCAGTTCTGTGATGCGCCCGTCGTAGATATCGATCAGCGGCTGCACCGCACGGAACGACAGATAACTGAGGCCCAGCATCGAAAGCGCCCGCAGGGGTTCGACCCACAAAGACAGCTTGACCAGCAGCAGCGGCAGCAGGCTCAAAGCGACCGCCAGATGAAAGACCCATGCCTTCTTTGCCCGCTTTCGCAGGTACAGATACCAGAAGGTCAGCGCTGTCTGCCAGACCCAGAACGCCGCAAGAAGCAAAAGCGCGTGCGGCGTGCGGAAAATGGCCAGCAGCATGACTGCGCAGACGAGCATGCCGCACACGCGCAGCTGCTTTCCCTTTAGACCGCATATAACCACAGGGAGCAGCACAAGCAGAAGCAGCAGAAAATAATCAAGACCGCCGAATGGGTTCATGTGCGCCCTCCTGTCGTGCCGGACGCAAGCTGTGCGGCAAGCTGTTTTTTATCGATCTTACCGTTGGTGTTCAGCGGGAAGCTTTCAACGGCAAGAATTTTTCGCGGGATCATATAGGACGGCAGGCAGTCTGCCAGCGCAGCTTTGATGCGCCGGGCACGCTGCAAAGCGCCTTCGCCGTCCGGCTTTTCCAGCAGGACGAATGCCGTCAGCGCCGCCACGCGTCCGTCCTGCAAAACAGGCAGAACAGCGGCGCGGGCAATGTTTGGCAGCTTGACGAGGTTGTTCTCCACGTCCTCCAACTCGACCCGGAAGCCGTTGAGTTTGATCTGCCCGTCCAGACGGCCCAGATAATAGAGCATGCCGTCCTCCATACGGCACAGATCGCCTGTGCGGTAGCCGCGCAGACCGCCCTCCGTGCGGAAAAACAGGGCCTTGTTCAACTCGGAGCGTCCAAGATACCCGGGGCTGACAGCCTCGCCGATCACCAGGAGTTCGCCCGGTTCACCATCCGGTAATGCGCGGCCCTGTTCGTCGGCAATGATTGCCTGCACATTTTCAAAGGGCCTGCCGATGGGAAGCGGCGCATCCGCGTCCAGCATGGCCTGCGTGATCTCTGTGCCCGTCACAAGAACAGTCGTCTCCGTCGGCCCATAGGCGTTCACGACCGGCACGCCTGGGAATCTTCGCAGCAGTTCCGCCGCCAGTTTTTTTGTCAGTACCTCGCCGCAGAACAGGAACTGCCGCACCTGCGGCAGAAGTTCCGCACAGAATTGCTCAGAATGAATGCAGAACTCCGCAAGAGACGGTGTGGACACCCATGTGTCCGGCCTTGCCTCGCGCAGAAGCTGAAAAAGCGCCTGCGGGCTTTCCAGCGTCTGCCGGTCTGCCGTCCAGAGTGTCATGCCCCGGCTGAGCGCCTCGTAAAGCGCGCAGACGGAGACATCGAACGAATAGGAAATTTCATTGAGAAACGCGCCGCCCTCCGGCAGCCGCGCAAACCACAGTTTTACGCCTGCGTGGAATGCGGCAAGATTGCCCGCTGTGATCTGCACGCCCTTGGGTGTCCCGGTCGAGCCGGAGGTGAAGAGCAGATAAGCCGTCTGCTCCGGTCGGATCCAGCCGGAGTGCGGCGCGGGCAGTGCAGGCTGCGCAAAAATCTGCGCGAGATCCTCTTCGCAGAGCGTATGCTCCGCCGAAAGACCGGAGGCGCGCAGATCGACCAGCACGGACGGCTGCGCGTCATGCAGAATCTGCGCGGCGCGGTCTGTCGGATACGTCGTATCGACAGGAATATAGCCGTGCCCGGCCTTGAGCGCGCCGAACATGCAGGCGGGAATGGCCGACTGCTTGTGGCCGTAGATCATGACCGGCCTGCCGTCGCTTGGCAGCGTGCGGCGAAGGTACGCCGCAAACGCATCCGCCATGCGGTTCAGCGCGGAAAAGCTTACCTTCTCATCATGATAGCGGATCGCAATGCGGTCCGTTTCTGCATAGTGCTCCAAAGCTTCCAGAATAAACATGCGTATGTATCCTCAATCATCCGTTGCGTCCCACTGGTGCGTCAGCGCCATGCGCGCGTCATCGGCCATAAAATAATCGCGCGGGTTTTCCGCAAAATGTCCGCCGTACAGCGGGTCAAACCAGCATGCCGTCCCGTTCACGACCGCGCGTACCCACGCATGGTCAACCGGCTCTGGAGCGTCCGCACGCAGGAACGTGCCCTGCACGATCTGTGCTTCGCAGCCCATGCGCCGTAGCAGGACTGCTGTCAGCGCGGCCTGCGCGTCGCAGTTGCCCTTGCGCTTTTGCAGCAGTTCCAGCGCAAGTGAATTGGTCAGTTCGTCCGTAAACCCGCCGGAGGTATCGGCCAGCGTAGCGCGGTAGGTAATGCCGGTGCAGAGGAAATCATAGACCGTGCCGAGATTTGCAACAAGGTCGGCCTTCGGGTCGCATAACTCCTGCAAAAGCGCAAGAACCGCCTCGTCGAGTTCCGCATTTCCGGTTGCCTGACCGGCGGGCGTATATGGCTTGGCCGCACAAGCGGCGCAGCCAAGTGCCATCACTGCCGCCAGAAGCAGCAAAATAAGCTTTTTCATGGCATCATTCCGCACGGTGCGCGCTCGTCAGCCCGATAGCGCAGACCGTATCGCCGTCTAATTCAAAATACAGCGACGCGGGAATGGTCAGACTGTCCTGTGCGGCCAGCGCGTAGGTCATGGTGTTTCCAGCCTGCGTATACTCCGTTCCATATGCGGCCTCTACGTCTTTCCGGCTTGCGCCGATTCCGACGCCCTGCGCAGTCTGCACGTCTGCGGTGCAGTAGAGTTCCAGCAGACGGTCGGCATCGCCGTCGGGGTAGGTATAGAGAATTCGGTCGGAATAAGCATAGGTCTTGTCCATCCCCGTGTAGACGCAGGAGACAGCCTCGGAATAGGTATAATCTGTCCCAAACGCGTCAAGCAGCGCAGAAACGGACGTATCGGGCCGTACCACAGTTCCACCCACGGTCAAGGTCAAATCAACCTCGGAAATTGTTTTTTTGCCGCAGCTGCCGAGCAGTGCGCACAGCAGCAGAGCGGTCAGAAGCAGACAGATTGTTTTTTTCATACCGCCCGTCCTCATTCCGCGTCAACGACCGTCTCAACGCCGTTTTCAAGATAGGTAAAGACGGTCACGCCGTCATAGATCCAGATCCCGTCGTCGCCCGGGCCGGAGCAGGAAGCCTCATATAGCTTCTGCTGCGGCTCGCCGAGCGCGTCCAGCAAAAGCTGCGCGTCCTGATCGACAAAGCTGAGCGCCGTCTCCAGTACGCTGGGCGTTTCCGCGTCCTCCGTCAGCGCCGGTTCTTCTGCTTCCGGCTCTGCAGGTTCCTCCGCTTCCGCAGGTGTCTGCACCTCGGGTGCGGGCTCCGGTTCCTGTGCAGGCTGCTCGTCAGCAACGGGGGATACCTCCTGTACAGGGGGCTGCGCAGGCTCCGGCTTTTCGCCGCAGGCGGTCAGGACTGCCGCTGCAGCCAGCAGCAGGCAGATCAGCAGCATACTCGTAAGCTTCTTTTTCACAGTTCTTTCTCTCTCCTTCTGCGCGGCCGTCAGTGCTTCAGATAGCGGGCGGGCGCGGATTCATATGTCACCTGCCAGGCGCTGTGCGTCTCGTTGCTGATGCCGGCGCGCAGGTTATAGTTTTCGATTTGCGGGTCAAAGAGGAAAGTCTCGCCGTCCAGTTCGATCTCGACCCAGCCGTGTGCGATGGGGTACCAGTTCCAGCTGTAGCCGCATTCGCCGACAATGGGCGAGGCCAGATAGCCGAGCTTTCTTGCAAGCAAACAGAACACGGCGGCGAAGTTATAGCAGTCGCCCTTGCCGGTCGAAAGGATCTTGTCGGCAAATTCCAGCTGTTTGTCGTAAGGGATCGTTTTGACCTCCGGGCCATAGGTCGGGTTCCGGCCCAAATACCGCAGCGCCCGGACAGCCTCATAGCAGGCATGCAGGCATTCTTCCTGTGTCATGTCCTCTGTGGTGCAGGCGGCGATGAAGTCGTCCAGCTTTGCGTCCAATTCCGTGTTTCCGGTCGTGTAGAAGCCATTTTCATCGTATAAGTACTCACCGAAAACGCCGTTTCGGCGCAGAAGGCCGTCCGCTCGGACGAAGACAGCGTGTCCTTCGAGATAATGCGGGGCGTAATCGGCCAGGATCCGGCCTGTTTCGTCGCAGCGGTAATAGCGGCGGTTCTGCTCGTCCAGGAAGCCCGTTCCGCGTACGACGCGGCCATCGGCGTCTACAAAGAACCCGCTCGTACCGGACAGATGGATGCCCGGCGTAAACGAAAGCGCATCCAGCGCGTCCGCACGGTAATGCTCCTGCTCATCTGCATCGTCCAGATAATAGTCATGCGGCAGAACGGCCTCGACCAGATCGGCATAGTCTGCCCGATCCTCCGGCACATCCAGCAGTAAGGAGCGGTGGACGCCGTTGATCGCTTCCGTGTCCGGTTTCCGGCCCAGTGCGCGGTTGACCAGCACCGCCGCCTGTGCGCGCGTGATCGGGGCAGGCGCAGGCACATCTTCTGCCTGCGCGCCATCCGGCATCAGCGCCTGCGCAGCCTGTAAAAGAGCGGGTGAAGCGGACTGCTCCGTCTGGCCGAGCGCGGACAGAAGCGCCGTCAGGAACGTGTCCGGCATGACGGATGCACTGGGGAAGAAGCATGTTTGTCCCTCCTCCTGCGGCAGATATCCGCCCATGGTGCTGACCGCCTCATAATACCAATACTCCGGCAGGACATCATCATATTGTGCAGGCTCTGCGCTGCGTGGCGAGTCCTGTGTCAGATTATATAGCAGCTGCGCGCAATCCGCGCGGCGCAGCGGCTCGTCCGGCCTGAAAAAGCCGCCGGACGCCGCCATATAATTCTGATGAACGTGATACTCCGGCTCCGGTTCCGGTTCAGGCTCCGGCGAGGACATCGCCTGTACCACCGGCTCCTGCATGCCCAAAGCCTCCGGCTCCGCTGCGCTCTGGCAGCCGCATAAAATTGTGCACAAAAACACGCACAGCAGCGCGGCCCATACGCCTCTTTGCATTCGTCCGCCAGGACGGGGATTCATTCTCGTCCGTTTCTCCATTTCTCCAACTACCCGTCTTTTTTAGTTTCATGCACGCTCTGCATGGTGGAAACATCAAAAACTGGTATAAATTATACACTAATATCCATTATAATCTATCCCACCGTCAAATGCAAGACGGCAGGAGGGGGAATTGTGCAAATCATGGCAGCCCGGCGCGGCATAAACGAATCCCCCGCCTCACGGCGGGGGATTTTCTGCTATTTACAGGTGCAGCACGCGGTCACGGATTTCCTGCGTCCGGCCCTGGTTCCAGAACTGGGTGCCGATGTAGCCGCAGGTGCGGCGGGCGACGTTCATCTTGGACTGGTCGGTGTTGCCGCACTGCGGGCAGACCCAGATCAGCTTGCCGTCCGCGTCTTCCTTGATTTCAATCTCGCCGTCGAAGCCGCAGACCTGACAGTAATCAGACTTCGTGTTGAGTTCGGCGTACATGATGTGGTCATAGATAAATTTCATGACCTCCAGCACAGCGTCGAGGTTCTGCTGCATGTTCGGGACCTCGACATAGCTGATCGCGCCGCCGGGCGAGAGAGCCTGGAACTGCGACTCAAAGGCCAGCTTGTCAAAGGCGTTGATATGTTCGGTCACATGGATGTGATAGGAATTTGTAATATAGTTCTTATCCGTGATGCCCGGAACGATGCCGAAGCGCTTCTGCAGACATTTGGCGAATTTATATGTCGTGGACTCCAGCGGCGTACCGTAGAGCGAGAAATCGATGTCCGTCTCGGCCTTCCACTTGGCGCACGCGTCGTTGAGGTGGTGCATGATATCGAGTGCGAACGGCGTCGCGGCCGGGTCGGTGTGGGACTTGCCGGTCATGTACTTCACGCACTCATAGAGCCCCGCGTAGCCGAGCGAGATCGTCGAGTAGCCGCCGTAGAGCAGCTTGTCGATGGGCTCGCCCTTTTTGAGCCGGGCCAGCGCGCCGTACTGCCAGAGGATGGGCGCGGCGTCGGAGAGGGCGTTGCCGGCCAGCGTCAGGCCGATGATCATCCGGGCCCAGGCGGCGTCGTAGGCCTGGTATTCCTCGTCCGTCATGGCGTTTACGTCCACATCTGAATAGGCGGCGTCAAACGCCTGCACCAGGGAGGAGGCGGGCGTGTCGGAGGTGAGCTCGTCGGCGACCAGATGAAATACGTCAATGGGCTCCACCGTGACCTTCACGCCATAAGTGGCGTCGTCGATCTTGGCGGCGGGGGCCACCGTGAACCTGGACCGGGCATACACCTGCCGGTACAGATCCACGGCCTCGTCCAGGACGTCGCCTTCCATAAAGTCGATCCCGAACACGCCGGCAAAGTAATTGGCCTCGACCTCCAGGCCGTCCAAATAGTCCTCCTCGGCCTCCTTTTCCGAACAGTCGATCAGTTCCAGAAAGTCCGCGTCATACTGGCCGAGATAATTGCGGTCCAGGATGCCCTGGACGTATTGCGTGGCGACCTCGGTGTTGACGCCGCTGCCGCCGCAGGCCGCCAGGGACAGGGCCAGGGCGGCCGCCAGGGCCGCGGCACAGGCGCGCGTGCAGATGTGCCTCATGGGGTCACGTTCCCTTTCTTTGCTCTTTTCTGTGTCTGAGCCGCCCCGGAGCGGCGGCTCAGGCGCACACGTCAATGATGACCTGCGTGAAGATCTTGCAGGCGGTGAGCAGATCCTGAATGCAGGTGTGCTCGTCGGCACCGTGCATGTTGCCGTTGAAGCCGGGCATGCCGCAGCCGAAGGCCACGCCGCCGGGGATATCATGGACGTAGGTGCCGCCGCCGATGGCCAGGCACTCGCCCGTGCGCCCGGTATACGCCTCATAACAGCGCAGCAGCGTCTGCACGAAGGGAGAATCGGCGTCGGTATGGTGCGGGGCGTCCATGCCGCCCTCCACGGTGAAGCCGAATTTGGCAAAGGCGGCCTCCGCGGCCAACTTGCAGTTCTCTTCCGTGGCGCACAGGGGGAAGCGGCTGTCAAAACGGCCGGAGAGGCCGTGCTTGTTGACCTCCAGCAGGGAGAAGGCCAGCGTCAGCGCGCCGGAGACGGCGTCGGACTGGGCGATGCCCAGAGCGCGGCCCGCGCAGTCCCCGTGGGGGAAGAGCGCGTTCAGGGCATGGAGCGCGGCGGTGCTGCCCACCTTGGCCAGCGGCAGGGCGCACAGCAGATGCAGCAGCGCGGTGATGGCGTTGTTGCCCTCCTCCGGCAGGGAGGCGTGGGCGCCTTTGCCGTGGCAGAGGATGCGCAGGTCATCCCCCGCTTCGCTCAGCTCATAGACCGCTCCCGTCTCGGCGGCGGAGCGGTCGCAATAGGGACGGGCGGCCGGGGCGGAGAGGCCGGTGACCACACATTCCGCCTCGGGCGGCAGCACGTTGATGCGAAAGCCCCCCTGCAGCGCCGTGACCCTGGGGGTGGCGGTTTCCGGAGCCCAGGTCTTGGTAAAGGCGGGCTTATAGCTGCCCTTCTCAATGTTGATCACGGGGAATTCCGCATCGGGGGAGAAGGTATAGGGGGCGTAGGGCTCCCGGGCATAATAATAGGCGATGTCCCCGGAGCCGCTCTCCTCATCCGTGCCCAGGATCATGCGTACGTTGTAGTTCAGCTCGACCCCCAGCTCCCGCACGGCCTGCATGGCCATGAGGGCGCATACCACAGGGCCTTTGTCGTCGTCGGCGCCCCGGCCGTAGAGCATGCCGTCGACCAGCTTGGGCGTATAAGGCTCCGTCACGGTCCAGCCGGTGCCCTCGCCCACCACGTCCAGATGGCCCAGGATGTGCAGGCGGGTCTCTTTTTCGTTCAGGTCGGCGGTGCCCACATAATTTTCGTGGTTTTGGGCGGAAAGGCCCAGCTCCCCGCAGAGTGCGAGCGCTTCCGCCAGCGCGGCGGCGGGGCCGGGGCCGAAGGGCATGCCCGGCTGTGCGTCCTCCCGTACGCTGCGGATGCGCACCAGGCGGGAGATGGCCTGAACCAATTGCTCCTGACGCTTGGGGTCGTCAAAATAGGCTTCGATCTGCGCGCGGTCCATCAGGGTTCCTCCTTTTTTGATTCGTTCCGTCCCCCGGCGCTCCCGGAAAGCTCGCCCAGGTATTTGTACACCGTGTACCGGGATACCTGGAGCCGCTTGGCCGCAAAGGGCACCGATTTGCGGAAGGAAAACGCGTTTTTCTGATCCAGAAGA
>ENA-ORSK01000605-ORSK01000605.1-human-gut-metagenome-genome-assembly--contig:-NODE-605-length-34664-cov-10.544425_pt1 | contig 34664 bp, 23 predicted proteins | sample MGYA00242192_ERZ509159 | MGnify/ENA primary metagenome ERZ509159 (study PRJEB26280, sample SAMEA2338663) | human gut metagenome | biome: human gut; feature: human-associated habitat; material: faeces...
TCTTCTGAAAAAACTGCTTGAGATATGTTTAATTTAGACAACTCATAAGCCATATTTGCCGGCGTATAGCCTAAAATTAATATAGGTTTTTTTATGCCGTTATTTCTAAGTTGAAACGCTTCTTCTAAATTCGAAACTGCAAACCAGTCTGCACCAAGCCGTTCATACTCTTTTGCTAATGCCACCGCACCGTGTCCATACGCATCTGCCTTTATTACACACAAAAGCATAGATTTATCAGAAATGTTGTTTCTTATTTGCAAATAATTGTGTTTTATGGCATCTAAGTCTATTTGTGCCCATGTTCTTTTCAAAAAATGGTCCATTAAAAATTAGCCTTCCTTCAAATTACCTATTTTTATTATAATCTAAAATCCATTATATTCAACAATTTTATTTCTGCCAACAAGCTTTAAAAGTTTAACAAGTTGATATCCAAAAATAAATGTTTTATAATAATTATAATTTTGTTAACAAACCAAATTCACCATTATACTGTAGGGGCGTTCATTGGACGCCCGCAAGTAACGACACAATTTTTTTGATAAAAATAAACCATATAAATGAGATACAATTACCTAAATGATGTAGGGGAGAACCGTGTTCTCCCGTTAGCAATGGTACAAATTTGATGTCAAATCACATTATATAAAAATCACAAAGTTACTGATATTTTGTAGTGGCGAACCTCGTTCGCCGCTACAGACTATACATGGCTTTCATTACATCAAAAAATTTTTATTATTTATTAAACATAATATTCTATCAAGGTGGGCGTCCAATGAACGCCCCTACTGATTAAACAAAAACGGTCGGGAAACAATGATTTGCATTTTGCAAACTGTCTTCCCGACCGCAATTTTCAATTTTCAACTTTCAACTTTCAATTTTAAAAAATCACAGATGCAAAATCAACTTTGCAACGCCGAAATAGATAAGCAATGAAAGCGAGTCGCAGACTGTTGAAATGAGCGGATTCGCCATAACGGCAGGGTCAAAGCCGACCTTGCTTGCCAAAAGAGGCAGACTGCTGCCGACAAGCTTTGCCATAATAATTGTGCCGACAAGCGTAAGCGAAATTACAAGGGCAATCATAAATGCGTTTTCCTGACCGTTGAGATCAAACAAAAGCAGTTTTACAAAGTTTGCCGCCGCAAGGGTAATACCGCAAAGAATTGACACCCTGAATTCTTTCCACAGCACAAGAAAAATGCTCCTGAAATGAATTTCACCGAGCGACAACGCACGGATTACGGAAACCGACGCCTGAGAACCTGCGTTACCGCCCGAACCCGTAATCATCGGGATAAACGATGAGAGAATCAAAACATTTGCAAGCACAGCCTCAAATGATGAGATAATCGCACTTGTAAAGGTTGCCGAAAGCATGAGTATGAGCAGCCACGGCGCTCTCTTTTTGTACAGACCGAAAACGCTTGTTTTCATATACGGTTTGTCAGACGGCAATACGGCTGCCATCTTTTCGATATCCTCGGTAGCCTCTTCCTGAATAACATCAATAGCATCGTCAATTGTTACGATACCGACAAGTCGGTTTTCGTTATCAACAACAGGAAGAGCAAGGAAGTTATAGTTTGAGAACATCTGGGCAACCTGCTCCTGATCAGCAAGAGTAGTTACCGAGATAACATTTTCCTCCATAATCGACTTTACAAGCTCGTCATCTTCGGCAAGCAAAAGGTCTTTTACGGTAGTAATACCGATAAGCTTGTTGTTGGCATCGGTTACATAGCAGGTGTAGATTGTTTCCTTGTCAACACCTGTTCTTCTGATTCTTTTAATAGCCATTTCAGCCGTCATATCGGGACGAAGCACAATAAACTCGGTTGTCATAATCGAGCCTGCGCTGTCCTCGGGATATTTCAAAAGCTCGTTAATCTGCTTTCTCATATCCTTGTCGGCCTGTCTTAAAATACGCTTTACAACATTGGCAGGCATTTCCTCAATAAGGTCAACGGCGTCATCGACAAATAACTCATCGACAACCTCTTTCAGTTCGCTGTCGCTGAAGCCGTGGATAAGGAATTCCTGAGTTTCGTCATCCATTTCGACAAAGGTTTCCGCCGCAAGCTCCTTTGGCAGAATACGAAACAGAATCGGCATTTTTTCATCCTGTAGATTTTCAAAAACCGCCGCAATGTCAAACGGTTTCATCGTAATCAAAATGTCACGCAAAGTGCTGAACTTTTTGTCATCAAGCAACACTTTGATAGTTTCGGTAAGGGTTACGTTAACCTGTTCCATCATCTTTTCCTCCTTTTTAATTCAATTGGAAGTAAAGACGGTGTCACCCTGAGTATTAAATTAAATCAATTCAAATTAAAATAAAAATACAAAGCAAAATCAATAAAACAAAATGAACGCACAAGCGCACATTCTGTTGCAACTTCGCCCGGGTACAGCGCCTTTATTACCGTCTGCGTCCATTAAGTTTTCACCTCATTCGCATTTAAATTCGGGCAAAAGCCCGTACATATTTATTTTATTCTTTTTTATGTCCGATGTCAACGGATTTATCCGCTAAAAATCCACTTTGCAAACATTTTACATTATCCTCTGTAACAGCTTGGTAACTCGGTATAATATTTCTTGCTTTTTTAAGTGTATCAATGTATAATAAATATGCATGATTTAAAATAAAATTTCAAAGATTGGAGATTAACCGTTATGACAGATATGGTTAAAAAATATGTTCCCTATGCGGTAATAATTTTGCTTGTTTATATGCTGTTGCCGCTTGTGTTTATTCCGGGCGCAATGCAGAAGTTTTCACCCGTTGCATATGACTTTGTGTTCCCGATTACAGCAATCAGCTGTTCGGCACACTACTGCTCAAAACACGGACTTGACTTTCTCTTTGCTCTCATTGCGCCGATTATTTATCTTCCGAGCATGCTCATCTACAACGGCGGATTTTCTTCTGGCACACTTTCAACAAACCTTATTCTCCTCGTAGTTTATCTTGTTGCCGGAATTTTCGGACTTTTCCTCGGCGACCTTGCTTTCGGTGACAAGCGCCGTCAGAAAGAAAAGGCAGAACAGGAAGAAGCAGAGGAAATGCTTCTTGAGGCAAAGCGCCGTGAAAAGGAAGAGCTTGAGAACATGACTTCATCAAGCAAAAAGTCCGAAAGAAAAGCACCTTACAGACAGGAACGCAAGCCTGCACGCAGACCGTCGCCTGCACCGCAGAAAACCGAAACAGCAGATGACGATGATTTTGATTATGACAAGTACCTTTCCGGTATTGACAGAAAGCAAGATCCGAACGAAAGCGAAATTGACGATATCTTAAACGAATACAGACACTAACGGCGAGCCGCCGTTCCCAGTTCGTGCAGATAGTATTTATAAGGGCGAAAATAAAATACCCGAGCAGAACTCTATAACTAAAAATGTAAAATTAAAGTCGGGAAGACAATTTGCGAAATGCAAAGCATTGTCTTCCCGACTGTTTTTGTTTAATCAGCAGGGGCGTTCATCGGACTCCCACCTTGATTGAATTTTATGTTTAAACATGATTATGTGATGTTATGGAAGTTGTGTATGATTTTGTAGGGAAGAACCGTATTCTCCCGCACGGCGAGCCGCCGTTCCCGATTCGTGTAGATAGTTTGTAATATAAAAAACATATCATGCCCGAGCGTAGCATTGCAATTTTTCGCACAATCCCGTAGGGGCGTTCATTGGACGCCCGCCAAGTAATGACAGAAAATTTATGATAAAAATAAACTGTATAAATGAGATACAGAATTGCAATTACTTTGTAACATTTATATCATTTAAATTACAATATTATTTATACCATTATTTTTGTTTAAATCAACCCAACGATATACTTCTGAATCAAGGTTGCGTCAACAACACTGATTTCACCGTCATGGTTTACATCGCTGTTAAAAAGCTGAAGCTTGTCAAAGTCCTCAATACCTGCAACATATTTTTGAACAAGCGTTGCATCAGTAACAGAAATGTATCCGTTTAAATCCGTATCACCGCAAGTTAAACCGACCAGAGTATCTCCGATTATTCCGTAATCGCAATGAGCGCCGTCTTTAAGTCTGCAATAGCGGTATGACATTACTTTTGTATCTACACCAAGCTGTCTTGAAACATATATTTCAGCATAGCCGTCCTTATCGGGAGCAAAGGATGTTACCGCACCTCCACTTGTCGCATATGCGCCGGATTCCGCATAGCAATTAACACCGATGCTGTCAGTTCCGAAATCTTCGTATGTAAAATCAAAATCCTTGTAAGAACCGTCGCTAAGCTCAGAAGTCATTGTTCCGTTTTCATTGAACAGACGGGAAAAATCGGAAAGCTTAATTTTCACCTTGACATATTCACCGCCTGTTTTGTCAAACTGATAGAATGTCTGAACATTACCGAAATAACTGTGCCCCTGCGTCATCATATATTTTACAAATTTTTCGCCCTTTGGAAGATTTACAAATTTCGGTGCATTGATACAATCCTTAAACCATATATCGTAATCCTTTTCTTCAGTTGTTTGGAACTTTGCACCGAAATTTTTATCGGTATTTTCAGTGTATCCCGTTGTTGACACAAAAAGCTGATTGTTTGAGATTTTCTGCGTTGTACCTGTAACTTCAAAGTCCTTGTGATTTTCATCCTCGCTTACCGCACCTGTCATAAGAACCGAACCGACGGTAAGCACACCGCACATTGCGATTGCAGATATTTTTTTAATTATATTTTTCATTGTTATCCTCCGTGTTTGTAATTTTATCCGCAAATTTGTTCATACTTGTCTAAGTTTATCAATCTATTTTTCTTATGTCAATAATTTTAAAATAAATTCGGCATTTACGGCAATATATGCGTATTTTTCCCGATATTAATTATTACAAAATGACAGACAAAATACTCGGTCATTTCTGTTTTAAACAATTGGTCTTTAAACAAAAAAAACAGGCTGCACCGTGATGCAGTCTGCTGTAAATTATGACGCACGCTCACATATTACATAGTAACGGTCAAAACCGCCGTTGCCGTCACTTATGCAGGTAAACATCGTGAGCAAATCTCTGTCCTTCTGCAAATAGCAGTCGCCCGATTCGCTCGGCTTATTGACTTTGGTTTCAACTACCTTGTAATTGAGTGTATCCCAATAATTTGTGATTGAAACCCTGTCACCGATTTTGAGGTTGCGGAGGTTGTCAAAAAAAATTCGACCGATGTATCCCGTGTGACCTGCAAGGACTGCGTTTGTATTCTTACCGCCGATCGGCAATGATGTTGCACTCATATGTGCCGCACCGTAGCTCATATTTGAGCTGTTCGCACCGAGGTAAATAGGCAAACGCATATTTATTGTTTCGGCGGTAACATAGCCGTAAATGCCGTCGGTTATGCCGTAATCTTCAAGATTGACGGCAGCCTGTGAATAGGTATCATTGCGGAGCATTTCATACTGGTTTGTTTCAAGTTTTTTGTTGTAGGCAACGCTGTCATTGAAAAGTCTGTCGAGATCAGCCTTGAAAACAACGGGCTGTTTGGAGGTACGCTTGCCTTCCCTGTCAATTTTGTAACCATCTTCGTCAACCTTGCCGTCCTTGACCGCCTGTTCAAAAGAGCCGTCCTCAGCTTCTTCAACACGGGTATCAAAGCCGTCAGCCTCACCGTTTGAAATCTGTGTTCCGATAAAATTTGATATAGGGGGGAATGCGACAAGACCTATTCCGACAACGAGCATTGCTATTGCCACACCCGTAAGTATTTTTTTAATCATCGGAATCACCGCCCGAATTATTCTGATTTTCGTCAGCCGAGTCATCTCTCAGCCGTTTTGCACCGTTTGACTTCTTCTTTTTACGCTTGAGCAGAAATACAACCACAAACACAACAAGTGCAACAAAGCCGACAATTATGCCGATTGCGACTGCATAAGGGATTTTGTAACCGAGAAAGAATATGTAACCGTTGTCAAACTTTGCAAGCGACTCGCCCGTTTCAATATACTTTGTATCGTCATAATCGACACGCTTGCCACGCACGAGAAGTCTGTGAGTATTAATGCCGTATGGGGTACAGGTGAGGAGCGTTACAAGGTCTTCACCGTCAACAATTCGCAAGGAATTGATTTCCGAGGGAAGAACAACTTCGATTTGATCAACCTCATATTTCAGCGTTCTGTCGAGAATATGAACATAAAATTCATCGCCTACTTTCATATCAGTGAGATAATCAAAGAAAGTTTCTCCCGGAAAACCCGAATGGGCAGAAATTACGGAATGTGTGCTTGCACCGCCGACAGGCAGGGAAGTGTTTTGAAGATGCCCTGCACCTTTGGAAAGAATCTCTTCGCTTGTGCCGTGATAAATCGGCAGATAAACATTGATTTTCGGCACATCAATATAGCCGATAAGACCGTTATCATCAATATTGAGAGTTTTCTCATAATTTGCACCGATTTTCTGAAAAGCCTTTTCATCGAATGGGTCGGTAATTATCATATTATTTGAAAGGCTGTTATTGTACTTTGTCGCCTCTTCAAACATTTTTTGAGTTTTCTCACTCGGCATCTGAGCAACCCTGTCGGTGTACTCCTTAACCCTGCTTCTACTGACATAGTTATTAATTGCGGAACTGACAAGCGGATAGCTCATTATGCCGATTCCTGCAACAAATATTAAAGCTATTAGTAAAATTGACAGCTTTCGTTTCATAAAATTTTCCTTTTCTGCGTGTTTTTGTTCCGTTGTTATTATACTATATTTTACTATTTATCGCAACTGCACGGCGAGCCGCCGTTCCCTGTTCGTGTAGATAGTTTGTAATGTTAAAAAACATTTATGCCCGAGCGTAGCATTACAATTGTTCTCACAAATCTGTAGCACGGTGAGCCGCCGTTCCCAGTTCGTGAAGATAGTTTGTAATGTCAAAAAACATTTATGCCCGAGCGAAAGGTTTAGTTAAATGTAAAATTGAAAATGGAAAACGGAAAATTAATGTCGGGAAGACAGTTTGTAATATAAAAAACATATTATGCCCGACTGTAAAAATGTAATGGTTTTCTCCTACAGACAATACACAATTTTCATCACATCAAAACATATTATATAAACATAAATATTCATCCGCCTCTACAGCTCTTCTGTAAATAGAACAGGGATGCGTTGCCGCATCCCCTGAAAATTACATATACCACAGATTTTAAGATAAAGATATTCGATTAATTATTTTGCTGCTTTCTTTCTCTTAAGAACAAAGAGGAGAACGCCTGCACAAGCGATAAGTGCTGCACCGCCAACATAGAACATCATTGTACCCATACCACCTGTTGAAGGAACTGTTACAGGATAATCAGGAACTTCTACCTGATTTACTGTGCTTGAATTACCGTCAACTGTAACTGTGATAACACCTGTTGTGCTAATAACAACTGTGTACTCAGAAGAGTTGAGGTTGTAACCTGCAGGGGCTACTGTCTCCTTAACCTTGTATGTACCTGCAGCGAGCTTTGCAAATGTAACATTACCGCTACTGTCTGTTGTCTTAGTGTCAATCAATGTGCCCTCTTTTGTCTTGAGTTCAAATGTTGCATTGCCAAGACCCGTCTTGTTATCTGTTGTGCCATCATACTTGAATACAGGAAGGTCGAATGTGTAAACATATACTGTTTCACCGGACTTTTCAGTCTGACCGTATACATTTGTGTATGTAAGGCTGTCGCTGTTGCTGTTGTCTGTTGCAGTGTTGCCTGAAACAGCTGTGTCCTTAAGAACTGCTGTAAGTGTTACAGTAACATCTGAACTTGCATAGAAGTCGTTTGTGCCTTCCTTAGCAGCTTTAAGATAAGACTCTGAAAGAGAAATCTTAATATCTGACTGTGATGAAGCATCTACTGTGTAATCTGAAGTTGAAAGTTTAGTGTTGTCAACCTTAACTTCTGTTACAGCAGGAGTGTCGAAGCTACCTGAAAGGTTATCGTGGATTGTGTATTCAGTAAGCGGAACTTCCTTAGAACCTGTAACTGAAGCTGTGAGCTTAAATGTTACTGTGTCGCCTGCAGAAGCAGTTGTGCTCTTAGTATCGATGTCGCCACCAACGATTTCCTTAGAAACTTCAACTGCACCTGTGTTAATCTTGAGTTCGATTGGAGCTTCTGCTGAACCCTGAGTTGTCTTTGTGCCCTCAGGAAGAGCAAAGAGAGCGCCGCCCTTTTTCTTTACGCTTGTTTCAGCAGGCTGGCCTGTAACCTTAACATAGTAAACACCTGCTTCATTTGTACCGAAGTTGTAAACATCTTCGTCAGAAGCGAATGTGTGGTCACCCTTGCTGTCTGCAAATGTTGTATTTTCGCAAGCCTCGAGAAGAGCCTTTGAATCGTTACCTGATGCATTTTTCCAAGTCTTGAGAGCTGTTTCAACAGCTGTGCCACCCTGGATTTCTGTATATTCGCCTGTTGTTGTGTCAATTTTTGCTACCTTATAAACATTTACTGTAAAGCCGTTCTTGCCCTTGATAAATGCGTTATAAGCATCGCTTGTTGCAGCGCTTGCTGAGAATGGAATCATGAGAGCGATCATCATTACTGCGAGAACTGCTGCAAAGATTTTCTTTGTAGTTTTCATTTTTCTTTCTCCTTTGTGTTTGATTTAATATATGTAATTATATTCTAACCAAATGGTTAAACGGGTTGGGGTGGCTGCATGGCGGACACCGGCTAACAACGGTGTCCGTAGCAGTCAAAGAGGTTTTCTATGAAAGAAACATATGATTAAAAAATCACCTGTTCTAACAAGTTAAATCATATTGGGTTACTTTCTGCGTCTTGCTCTGCGTTTTTTACGACCTTTTCCGTAATAGATTGCGTAACCCGTGAACATTGTCACCGCAAGTCCTGCAACCGATACACCGAGAACAAAATAACCGTTCATTCCGTCACCGCTTGCCGAAGGCATTGTAATTGCGCCGTCAACATAATCATATGTAACATCGTACTTACCCTCAACAGGAAGTGTGAAGTAGGAAAGTGTGTAGTTCGGGGTGTAACCCGCTGACGGTTTGTACTCAAACAGACAGTATGTCTGATATGTTGAAGTACCTGATATATAATTGTCGGAACTGTCGCTCCATACAACATTACCGTTTGTTTTTGTAAACTCGCCCTGACCGTCCTTGAAGATTGTCAGATTGTCAAACACAGCCTTACCGTTCCTGTCTGTATTTTTAGAAGTCATATGAGTTTTCATTGTGGCATCTTTTGTGGCATCTTTAATGATTGTATTGATATCATCTGCAGTAAAGATACCCTCACGAGATACCTTCATCACAGCAAATTCCGTATCACTTACATTACCGCCTGTCTGATTCTTCTTGTTTACTGTTGCACTTCCGTGTGTGGTTTCATTTTCAAACACGGCTTTTTCAACAGGAGAAGAATTGTTGAAGTAAGTTGCAAGCTGAGCATCGGTTTTGCCTTCAATATCTGAGTTCTTAACCTTAATATACTTAGGCGGCGTTACTTCACCGCCTTCAAGAAATTCAATCTCGGCAAGCCAGGTGTTTGTATCCATTTTATAATCGGATGCATTTTCGCCCTCGGCAAGAGCCTCGGTAATCTTAAATCTGTAAACACCCACATTGATTAAGCTGAGGTCTTTGAATTCAACCTTACCGCTTGCGTCAGGTGTTGCCGATTTCTTGGAAACTAATGCTGTGCTGTTTGTCTTGATAGTATTGCCGTCAGTATCCTGTTTTGTTGTATCCATTGATTCAAGACCTGTCAATGTATAAACGAACTTGCTGCCGCTGTAAGGCTGACCGTCAAGAGTCTTATTTACCGAAACAGCAAAGTTTGTAGGATTAACCTTATTGACAAAGTCAAGCACATTTCCTGCTTCCGCAAGAGTACCGACGAATGTACCGTTGAAACTCTGATCGCCTACTTTATAGGGAATATAACCTGTAACGGTTTTCTCTGTAATCTTATAAGTTGCACCTACAGGAATATTGAGAAGCTTAATGCTTTCGCCCTTTTTGATTGTGAACGAACCGTCCAAGGATGTACGGTAAACTGTGCTTGAATAATCACTTGCACCCTCCTCTTTGAGCTGATACTCAAGAGGATAGGTCTTGTAGTCATAGGTTGAACCGTTGCCGTCAAAGTCGAGAGCAATTGCAAATGTAAACTGCTGACTTGTGTCGTAGTCGGTTGTACCGTCTTCATCAACAACATTCTTTGAAATTTCAAGAGGTGCTGTCACTATCTTGTTGGTATAGTCGAGCTGGAGCTGTGCATAAGCACTTTCATCAGCGGGATCCGCAAGATTGAATGCCGAGTTCGTAGTTGAACCGCTCTTGATTATTGAACCGACTCTGTTGTTCACAAGTTCCCAGTTCGTTGTGTATTTAAGCTTACTGCTGTCTGTTGACTCGTCAACCGTCATATCGTTGCCGGTCTTGAATGAGTTGTCAAAGTCAGCCATATAATCATCTTTAAGTGTGAAACCGCTGTTTGAAAGAGTTTCACTGCTTGTGCTTTCGTCTGATTTTGTAAGCTTGTAGCCTTTACCGGAGGTATCATTGCCGTTCTCTTTGATTGTATAATCAAAAGTTTCATTAGCTTTGAGGTCATCTGAAATTTCAGAAACAACATCGCCTGTATCAAGTGCCTTTGTAACCTTGAGGTCATTGTTGGCAGGTGTCATTGTAAAGTTTACTGAGAAGTTAGATTCAGCCTCACCACGCTCCATATAGAATACTACCATATGGTATGTCTTGTTAGGATCAAGCTGAACACCATTGTTGATTGTCTTTGAAACTGTGCCAAGGTTTGTAGGATGTGACGAAACGTCTGCAGAATACGGAGTGCCGTCACCGTTCCACATTTTACCGTAAAGGTCTGAAAGAGTAAGCTCTTTTGTAAGCATGCCGTCCCTTATATTCTGCCACTTACAGAAGATAGCGTTTGTATTGTTGCCAAGTTTTGACTTTTTGAATTTGTAAAAACCATCTGATGTTTCATAAGGTTTTACAAAATATGCACCGTCATTAAGTGTAGCAACTTCTTTATCCTGCCAAACATTCAAACAGAAGTCTGTATAATTACCTGTCTTAACCCAAAACTCATCACTCGGAACTGTAAGTTTTGTCGACGATGATGAAGGTGAGTAGTCGGCAAATACATTGTCGGCTGTTGCGGTCATTGAATTAAAGTTAATTGAACCGCTTGCCTCTTTATGGTCACCAGCGAGGTCGAGAGCAAGCTCTGCATCAGCGCCTGTTGAATCTTCGCCGATATAAACCCAAAGGTCATCGTCACCGGTGAAGTTAAAGGTTACATCTTCGTTGTTTGCAAGTTTACCCTTTGCAGGAACTCTAAAGTCTATATCAAGTCTGATACCGAAACCATAGTCAAGGTTATCGTTAGTACCCTTGCCCGATGATGTAGCCGAAGTATTGTTGAATGGGAAAATACCATAACCGTTGGTGCCGCCGAAGCTACCCAGGTCATCGAGAATTCCATACTTCTTATCCGCACCGTAGTTAATTTTTGTAGGTGTGAGGCCGTTCCATGTGAAGTAGATGTTATCGGCTGCACTCTTTGAAGTAAATTCATAAGTAGTAACGCCTGCACTGTCAGTAGTTGTACGGAACGGGAAAGATGACTTATAAACATTGGCAACTCTTGAGCCATCATATGTAGCGGTTGAAAGTGCCTCAGCATCAAAGTAAGGAGCCTTGACACCATTTATAACCTGAAGATCGCCCTTGCTGTCAAGCCTGTTGTACATAAGACCCTGTAAGGACTGGTTATAATTACCGCCATCCCATTTCATACCGTTGGAGTTGTTTACTGCATAGTAATAGTTATCATCATAATTGTTGATGTTTGTAAGTCCTTTTGCGTGAGTCTCAAACGTTTCGTAGTGTTCATTACCCTTATACATATTGCCGAAGTAGAGAGGATACTTCCAGTCCGACTTATAGTTTAAAGCAATGTTGCTTATGTAGCTGTTGAAGTTATCAAACTGATACCAATAGTCATACATATTGCCATTACCCTGACACTGAAGATACCCTTTCTCCTGCTCCATGTCCGACCAGTAGTCAAAGTATGTTGCGTCAACGCCTACTATGTTAGGATTATTTGAGAATGAATTTTCAACAACAGCGTTATAGTCTACATTGCCTATTTCCGAGAATTTTGTCCAGCTTTCGCCTCTGGCTGTCTTAACATATGTAGCCGTGTTCTCGCTGTAGCCCAAATAATCATATCCCGAACCTGTCGGATATGAAGTTGCGGAAGATGCACCATTGAGATTAGATTTTTGCGGATGGAATCTTAAAACCGCATCTGTCGGAATTTTACCGCTGAACACCACATGACCGTTTACCGTGGTTTGTGTAAGCTCAACTGTTCCTTCATAGGCATCGTTGTAGTCAAAAGTTGCATAAACCTTTGTAAGCGACTTCCAGTCATCGTTTGAAACATAAACTGTTTTATATGTTGCCTTTGACTGTTTGTCGGGAGCTTCAACAGAAAGGTATTTACTTTCTTTGAACGAGCCGTCAGTTGTAAGATAAAATTCCGTGTCGCCCGAAGTACCCGAAAGGTCGAGAGTCTTGATGAACGGGTTAGTCCACTGACTTTTTGAGGCGTCATAAAGAGCATTATCGGTACTGTATGAATCGTTAATACTGAGGTTGCTTGTTTGTTTTTCTCCCCTGCTGTTGAAGATTACATATTTATAGGATGACTTAACATCCACATAGTAGTAATCGCTGTCCGAAGATGTGAGCTTGTTCATTGCAACACCGGGCCACTTTCCATTGCAGTCAGTATCGGTTACCCAAGAATATGCATAAGCTTCGTTATAGGTGTTACTGTTATGAAGATAGATACGACGGGAATCGCTTGCAACAGTCTTTCCAGGAAGAGTAAATTTAACCCCCGAAGAAAGCTCAATTCTTGTTGCACCGGATGGTGCAGTGGTTTCAAAAACTCCCGAAGAATTTTTGCTTACAGTACCCGTACTGAGAACCGTGCCGTCATCCTTAGCAAAACGATATGTAACAGAAGAAAAATCTTTCCATTCCTTATTCTTGGTCAGGTTAATATAAATCTTCTGTCCCGAAGATGTTGCCGCAAATACATTAAGCGACATACCCGACACGGCACATACCGAAAGCATGATGGTAAGTGCAAGCACAAGGGAAAAGCTTTTCTTTACGGTTCTGCAAAGCTTTTTACCTAATTTCATAATTTTTTCTTCTCCTTCATTGCCGATTACTTTGTTTTGGCAGTCAAAGTACAATTAAACAGGACTGCATAGAACAGTCCAATATATCTGCCAACTAATTATGAAACGTAAATTTTTGAATTTGTTCTTCTTTTTGATTTGCATACAATTATATAATATTTTATTGCACTTTTGTAGAGGCAATATAACCAAACTTCGGGTAATGCTTTTGGTTATTTTGCATATCTGCGAATACAATTTAATATTTTTGATCATAATGTGATTTTATTACTTATTTATCGCCATTTTTTGTGTTTAAGATAAATTATGCCCATTGTATAACCTTAACAGGCAGTTAAAAAGTCCATTTCGGCACTAAATTTGTTGGTTTTTAATTCTTTTTTCAAAAATATCAAAAATTTTTATGCAAGTTTACTCCAAGCTGCGCGTGTAGAAATATGTATTATTTTGCGATTGTTGTTTTTTAACATAAAATGCCCCAAAACCAGCATTTTGCAGAATTTTTCAGATATATTTTTATAATCAATATCTATATCTCATCAAATTAATCACCGAATACCTTGAAAATTCGGCACAAATAAAGGGCAGAGTATTGCTCTCTGCCCTTCAAAATGTAATTCACTTAAATCGCAATTATACAAACCGCTTTATGCAAACATATTAAAGATCTCTGCCGCAGCACTTCTTGTACTTTTTACCGCTGCCGCACGGACAGGGATCGTTTCTGCCGATTTTCTTGCCCTTACGGATAGTCTTGTTGACAGAATCCGTACCGTCTGCAGAAGTTTCTGTAGGCTGAGCAACCTGCTCACGGTGAAGCGCCTGCTTTACGGCGTCCGACTGTTCAACAGCTTCTTCATCATCGGATGCAGACTGTGCCGCTGCGGCAGCCCTCTGAGCTGCTCTCTTTGCCGCTGCAATTGCATCCTGTCTTTTCTGAATCTCATAAACGCGCTTTGGCATAATGAGCATCATCTTGACAGTATCTTCACGAATGCTTTCAATCATCTCATCAAACATATCGAAGCCTTCAACTCTGTACTCAACAACAGGATCGTGCTGACCGTATGAACGAAGTCTGATACCGCTCTTGAGCTGATCCATATTGTCAATGTGATCCATCCAATGTGTATCAACATTCTTGAGGAGGTAAACACGCTCCATCTCACGGATTGTTTCCTCGGGAAGAAGTTCTTCGTTTTCCTTGTAGATTTCAAGAGCATCATCAACGAGCATCTTCTGAATCTCTTCGGGTTCCATATCTTCAAGATCCTCAAGACTGAAATCGTACTTAGAATCATCTCTGATAAGCCAGCCTGCGTAATAATCCTTGAGGCTTTGGAAGTTCCAATGTTCTGCAGGACCTTCGGGGAGGTACTGCTTGATTGAAGTTGCGATTGTATCCTCAACCATTTTGAGGATTGTTTCGTGGAGATCCTCACCGTTAAGAACCTGATCACGCTGACCGTAGATGATTTCACGCTGTTTGTTCATAACATCATCGTACTGGAGGACATCCTTACGAATGCCGAAGTTACGAAGCTCAACCTTTTCCTGTGAGCCTTCGATAATACTTGTGAGCATTTTGTTCTCAATAGGCATATCTTCGGCAACATTCATACGCTCCATCATCATTTTCATTCTGTCACCGCCGAACAGACGCATAAGGTCATCCTCGGTTGAGAGGAAGAAACGGCTGACACCCGGATCGCCCTGACGGCCTGCACGACCACGGAGCTGGTTATCAATACGGCGTGACTCGTGTCTTTCCGTACCCATAATGTAAAGACCTCCGGCCTCTCTTACCTTTTCAGCCTCGCCCTTAATTTCTTCCTTATACTTGTCATTCAGTTCTCTGAATGTATTTCTTGCATTGATGATTTCTTCATCATCGGTTTCCGCATAACCTGTAGCTTCTTCAATAAGCTCCTCTGTAAAGCCCTGCTTACGCATTGCGGCTTTTGCCATATACTCTGCGTTACCGCCGAGGATGATATCGGTACCACGACCTGCCATGTTGGTTGCGATTGTTACCGCACCGAGTTTACCTGCCTGAGCAACAATTTCAGCCTCTTTTTCATGCTGTTTTGCATTGAGGACATTGTGCTTAATGCCTCTCTTTTTGAGCATTTTTGAAAGAAGCTCCGACTTCTCAATTGAAATTGTACCGACAAGGACAGGCTGTCCCTTTTCGTGAGCCTCAACAATTGCGTCAATAACAGCGTGGAACTTGCCGTTTTCTGTCTTATAAACCGAATCGGGGAGGTCTTTTCTTAAAACAGGCTTGTTTGTAGGAATTTCAACAACATCAAGCTTGTAGATTTCCTGGAATTCTTCCGACTCTGTCTGAGCAGTACCTGTCATACCCGAAAGCTTTTTGTAAAGACGGAAGTAGTTCTGGAATGTGATTGTAGCAAGAGTCTTGCTTTCGCTCTGAACCTTTACGCCCTCTTTAGCCTCAATAGCCTGGTGAAGACCTTCGTTAAAACGACGGCCGTACATAAGACGACCTGTAAATTCGTCAACGATGATAACTTCGCCGTCCTTAACAACATAGTCAACATCAAGCTTCATAACGCCGTTGGCCTTGATAGCCTGATTTACATGGTGCTGAATTGTAAGGTTATCGGGATCGGTAAGGTTTTCAATACCGAAAAATTCTTCGGCTTTCTTAACACCGCTCTGTGTGAGGGTTGCTGTTTTCTGCTTTTCATCAACAACATAATCAATGTCGTTTTCCTTGTAATATTCCTCCATATCCTCTTTTGCATCAAGTTCTGCAAAACGCTGAACTTTAAGAGTTTTTGCAAAAGCGTCAGCCTTTGCGTAAAGGTCTGTTGACTTGTCGCCCTTACCCGAAATAATAAGAGGAGTTCTCGCCTCATCAATGAGGATTGAGTCAACCTCATCGACAATTGCAAATGCGTGCGGGCGCTGAACCTTGTTTTCCTTGTAAACTACCATGTTGTCACGGAGGTAGTCAAAACCGAGTTCGTTGTTTGTTCCGTATGTAATGTCTGCGGCATAAGCCTTTTTTCTGCCCTCGTTATCGAGATCGTGGCAGATAAGGCCGACCGAAAGACCGAGGTATCTGTAAAGCTTGCCCATCCACTCTGAGTCACGACGGGCAAGGTAATCGTTGACTGTTACAATGTGAACACCTTCGCCTGTAAGAGCGTTGAGGTATGCAGGGAGGGTAGCAACCAAGGTTTTACCTTCACCGGTTTTCATCTCGGCGATTCTGCCCTGGTGAAGAACGATACCACCGATAATCTGAACGGGGAAGTGCTTCATACCAAGCACTCTCCAGCCTGCCTCACGACAGGTTGCAAATGCTTCTGGGAGAATATCGTCTGTTGTTTCGCCGTTGGCAAGTCTTTCTTTAAGAATTGTTGTCTGGTTCTTGAGTTCACTTTCGCTCATAGCCGCATATTTATCTTCGAGTGCAAGCACCTTGTCACAGATTGGTTGCACACGCTTAACTTCACGCTTGCTGTAGTTGCCGAACATAGCCTTTAAAAAATTCATCAGGGTTCTTCCTTTCAATGTACCGAAAAAATCGGTCAAACTGTATTTTCAATAATATAATTTTAATTTACTGCACCGCAGACGCTCCAAGGCTTTTTGCAGCCTGAATCATTGCGGCCTCAACCACGGGACCGGCATATTGGAAGCCGAAACCCGAATCCTGTACAACACAGGCAAAGGCGAGAGGGCAGTCCTCATCTTTTGAGTAGCCGACCATCCAGCCGTTAGGGTTCTTATCATCGCCGACTTCACCCGTACCTGTTTTGGCACAGACTGTAAGTCCGCCGAAAAGGTTGTCGCCGTAGTAATCCGAAACGGTGTATCTCATAACATCATCAAGCTTTGCCGCCGTATCGGATGAAAAAAGCTCCTGTCCGCTGCTCTTGTAGTTTATGCCGAGTGCGGAGAGTATGGACTCATCTTTGATAAGGGTAGGGTTTGTAGCCTTACCGCCGTTTGCGATTGCACCGCAGATGATTGCCATCTGCATCGGGTTTACCTTGTCATTATACTGACCTACACCCGACCAGCCAAGCTGGTTTTCATTGGCATCGCTGACATCATATGAACCTTTTGCGGTTTTAATTCCGTCAACATCAAAGGAGCTGTTAATGCCGATTTTCTCGGCAGTTTTTGTCATTGTGTCACTTCCGAGTTCAACGGCAAGCTTTGCAAAAACAATATTGCAGGAATGTGCCATTGCCTCTTTATATGTCAGCGTTCCGTGAGTTTCCGTACAGGTAACTTCACTTCCGCCTATGTTCTCACTTCCGTTACAAACCCAAGTGCGGTCATAAAGGTCGGGAATATTCTCGATTGCCGCCGCAGATGTAACGATTTTGAAGATTGAACCCGGAGTAAAGGTTGACGAAAGCACATTATCAAGATAAACGCCCTCGTATTCGCTTTCGTTGTCCTCGGTAATTTCGGGAGGAGCCTGCGGATCGTAAGCCATTGTGCTTATGGAACAGATAACCTCGCCTGTTTTGTAGTTATATATTACACAGGCACCTTTTTTGTTATAAGCTGCAAGAACATCATAAGCAGCCGCACAGGTTGCGGAATCGACTGTCAGCTTTATATCGTGAGAAGCACGCAATGATTCCGGCATATTAAGTCCGAAAACAAGGTTATAGCCTATCAGCTGAGAACGATACATACTTTGAACAGCCGTTGAAATGTTAAGGCTGTCATCACCGACAACATGAAGCAGAGATTTTCTTACGCTCTCGCTTTCGTTATAAACTCTTTTACCGTCAACCGTCTGTGCAAGAGCCGTGCCGTTGCGGTCATAAATCGCTCCTGCCTGTGCAAGGCCGCCGTCACCTGCTATATGCGCATTATATGCCTGATCAACCCAGTCGTCTGCCCCTGTTACAAGCTCAAAGGCAAGATAGCCGAGTCCGCCGATAAACGCAAGCGCCACTATATATATAAGTGTACTTCTGCGAAGTATTTTTTTCAAACCTTACACCTCCCTGTGTATCAGTAGGGGCGTTCATTGGACGCCCGCAAGTAAAGGCACTAATTTTATTTAATACCAAAGTACATATATGAAAAACAAGTTTTCAATTTACTAAACTTATCTTTTTACCGAATAAGTTCTCTCGTCTGCGGCTTTGATGAATGCAACAAGTCCCCAACAAGACATAATACTTGAACCGCCGGCAGACACAAACGGAAATGTTACGCCTGTAAGCGGAAGAACATCGGTTGCACCGAAAACATTGAGAGAAAGCTGAACGACAAAAAGTCCTGCCGCACAGCACGCTGAAATTGAATAAAAGGTACTTCTGCTTCGGGTTGTAATTGCCCTTGCATAAATAAACATTGCACCTACTGCCACGGCAAGTGTGAACGCAACGATAACTCCCATTTCTTCCGAAACAAGTCCGAAAACAAGGTCACTTTCGGATGCGGCAACCTGCTTTAAAAAACCGTTGCCGATACCTACGCCGAAAAGTCCGCCGCTTGCCATATATGTGAGAACTCTTGCCTGCTGATAACCGAGGTTGTCCTGAGTATGTTCCCACACATGACGCCAGCCCGAAAAACGGTCGGCAACATACGGTTTAAACTTGAGGACAAAGGTTACGCCGAAAATTGCGGCGGCAACAGCAAGAATAATCGTCTTGAAATCGCCCGAGCGCATAAACGCTGTGAGCAAAAATGTTACAAAGAAGATGAGCGCAGTACCGAAGTCACCCATAAGAGCCAAAAGGCCGACGCAGACTGCCGAGAAGATAATGTACTCAAGCAGGTTCTTCTTTGTCATCAACACATCAAGCGAACTTGCGCCGATAAAGATGAAAATAATCTTTGCAAGCTCTGACGGCTGAAATGAAAACGAGCCGATATAAATCCAGTTGGCGGCGCCGTTTGTAATCTTACCGAATACAATTGTTACGCCCAAAAGACCGACCGCACAAATCATTGCCGGAAGTCTGAGTTTATTTACCTTATCGGGATCTTCAATCAGCTTGATGATTATGCAGAAGAAAATCATACCTATTGCGGCGGCAACAAGCTGAACATAAGCCGAGCGTTCCGACTGTCTGATAAGCATCATTACGCCTATGCCCGTCAAAAACAGGGCAAGCGATTCAAGCTCGAAATTTACTCTGCGGATTACAAAATAGGAGATAAAGAAGAATCCCCATTCAACAGCCGCAAGAGCGCCGAACAGCATGAGCGGAGCCATTGTATTTGTGCCGTCATTCCAGAACATTGCCTGAACGCACATAAAGAAGTGAAAAAATGTAATAAGAAGCATAAGCTTCCACGATTTCATTGCAGGCTTATCGCTGACCTTTGAGAAAAACCAGCTCGACTGCAACGGCTGTTGGAACTCCTCGCCTCTTTTTACTATAAGGCTTGTACCGCCTATTGTTATTGTATCGTCAATAAGCACCTTTGCTCTGCCTCTTGTTCTTTTGCCGTTGAGCATTGTGCCGCTCTTTGAGTCGGTATCGCTTACATACCAACCGTCTTTACGGCGAAGGAGTACACAATGATTTCTTGAAACTGTCGGGTCATCAACGGTTACATCACTGCTTTTACTTCTGCCGATTGAATTTTCCCAGAAAAGCACGGGGAGCATCTCGCCCGTTGCAGGGTTCAAAAGTGAAATCAAAGGAGTTTCGGGACGGCGGCGACGGCGCATTGCGGCAAAGCACTGGTACACAATTATTATTGCATAAACAGGCATAAGAAAACGCAGTGCAACAACACCCATATCGAAAATTATCGAAAGATCCGGCACTTTTTTCAACTCCTTTGCAAATCATATATCTTAAAAATAAGCATACTTAAAGTTATACAGTTTAAATAATAATCCAATTTCCTCCAAAAGTCAATATTTTCATTCGTGAAGATAGTTTTTTAAGTCAAATACTTTAATGCCAGAGCGTAGCATTGTAATTGTTCATTCAATTTCAATGTAACGGCGAACCGTGTTCGCTCGTCTGAAATAAGGAGCAAAACAAAAAACAATATTACTCAATAAAGTATTTTTTATCAAAATTTGCTTAAAATATCGGCAAAGTTTTATTATTTTAATTTTGGATAACACCTTGATTTTTTTAATTTTATAGCATATAATAACTGTGATAGATGTTTGATTACTCATCTTATCGTTGAGTGTTTCGCCACTTGTTTAAAGAGCGAGTGTTTTTATCGTTGAGCGTTTCGCCGCTTGTAAAAGTGCGAGTGTTTTTATCGTTGAGCGTTTCGCCGCTTGTAAAAGTGCGAGTGTAAAAGTAATCAAAAAGCGGGTACTCTTTGCCCGCTTTTATTTTTAATGAGGTAGAATATGAAAATCGCATTTTACAATGTAGACTTGGAATACATTGATTATCTTAAACAATACGAAACTTCAGTCCGTGGATTTACAAGAGTACCTAATGTTAATTATAGAAGCGGTAACAACAAGTTTTTCTATGGGACGGTTCTCAACATTAACAGAATTGACTACTTTGTACCTATATCATCAAAACAACACAATAGACAGGACGATATACAAATCAAACCAAAAAACGATAAATACTGTAATGAGTATGCAACATTAAGATTTGCCTATATGTTACCTATTCCACATAAGTGCATCAATATGTTGAATATCAACGGAATTACCAACAACACACGAAGAGAAAGAATCAGAAAAGAACTTGCTTTTTGTAACAAATATAGAGATAAAATTAAAAAGCAAGCACAAAACACCTACTATCGTATCACAAACAAAGTAAACGATAGACTTGTTCATAACAGCTGTGACTTTAAATTACTTGAACAAGCATACATAGATTTTTGTAATGAACATAATATTCCTATTGACAAAAATAAAGTAAATTAACGCAAAAGACCTCACGAAATTCGTGAGGTCTTTTATCATGATATATCTATGAGGATTAATGAAGACTTTTCATTTTATCGGCTTTATCACGGCATATATGCGACCATTTGCAGTCGCCGCACACCTGCGAAAGCCTGTCTTTTAAAATTATATTTTCTCTTGCAATTTTCGAAAGCTCTTTCCAATCGGCAGTATCGCCGATTTTCATTCCGAGTAAATCAAGACATCTTTTGTCATAGCATGACGCCTTGCCCGTAACATCGCAGCTACCGTTGTCACGGTTCGGACACGATGAACAAATTTCGTCACAACCGCCCGTAAGCGTAAGGTTTGCGTTGTTATTTTCAAGAACCGACACTATTTTTGCCATTCCGCAGACAAATTCATCGCTGTAACCCTTGCCTTCAAAAAACTGCACACAAAGGCTGTGGTGCGGTCTGAACTTAAAGCTTAACGATTTTGTCAAGACGATTCACCAAAACTGTTGCAACAACAATCTTTGCAGCATCTGCAAGAAGGAACGGAACAACGCAGGTGAGAAGTGCGGCAACAAAGTCTGTGTGCATTGCAATCATAAACCAGATTGTACCGAAAAGGTAGCATACTGCGAGACCTGCAACCATTGAAACCGCAAGCACCCAAAGCTTTCTGCCGAGAAAATCAGTCATAAGTCCAACAATAAGTGCCGTAAAGAGAAAACCGATGATATAACCGCCTGTCGGACCGCCGAGAACGCCGATTCCGCCTGAGAATCCTGCAAACACGGGAACACCGATTGCACCGAGGAGAACATAAACCGCAACGCTGATGAGTCCTCTTTTCCAACCGAGCATAGCCGCCGCCATAAAGATGCCGAGAGTCTGAAGTGTGAACGGAACTGTCATCGGAATCTGAATCTGTGCACACACTGTGATGATTGCGACGAACATCGCCATATACACAAGGCTTAATACATTACTTTTTGATTTACTGTTTGTTTTTGCTTCTGTCATAAAATTACCTCTCCTTTGCAAAACCGCTTCTTTTGTTTTGCAGATTGTCAACCAAATTATTTTATCGGTTGACAATTATTATAGTACCGATTATCGCATTTGTCAACCCGATTTATGTTTTAAAGTGACAATTACAATCCGTTTTGACGTAACAATTGACTTTACAACCGTCTTATAATACAACTGAGTTAACCAAACAGAACATAAAAACAGGGACAGCGTTTTGCTGTCCCTGAAATTTTTGTAAAGATTAAGTTTGCGTGCTTACAATTAAGCCTTGTTAACCGAACCGAAGAGTTCCATCTTTTCCTTAACAGTAGCCTTGATAGCCTCTGCACCGGGAGCGAGGAGCTTTCTTGGATCGAAGCCCTTGCCTTCGAGATCCTTGCCCTCTTCAATGTACTTTCTTGTAGCTGCTGCAAATGCAAGCTGGCACTCTGTGTTAACATTGATCTTTGAAACGCCGAGTGAGATAGCCTTCTTGATCATGTCAGCAGGGATACCTGTACCGCCGTGGAGAACGAGCGGCATCTCGCCTGTAAGCTGCTGGATAGCGTCAAGAGTTTCAAAGCTGAGGCCCTTCCAGTTTGCAGGATACTTACCGTGAATGTTACCGATACCTGCTGCGAGCATTGTTACGCCGAGGTCTGCAACCATTTTGCATTCCTTAGGATCTGCGCATTCGCCCATGCCGACTACGCCGTCTTCCTCGCCGCCGATTGCACCAACCTCAGCCTCAAGTGAAAGACCGAGCTTGTTACAAGTTGCAACGAGTTCCTTTGTTTTTTCAATGTTTTCTTCGATCGGATAGTGTGAACCGTCGAACATGATTGAGCTGAAACCGGCTTCGATGCACTTCTTAGCGCCTTCATATGAACCGTGGTCAAGGTGGAGAGCAACAGGAACTGTGATGTTGAGTTCCTCGAGCATACCGTTTACCATACCAACGACTGTTTTGTAGCCGCACATATATTTACCGGCACCCTCAGATACACCGAGGATAACAGGTGAGTTGAGTTCCTGTGCTGTTAAAAGAATTGATTTTGTCCATTCAAGGTTGTTGATGTTGAACTGACCTACTGCATAGTGGCCTGCCTTTGCTTTTGTAAGCATTTCTTTAGCGTTTACTAATGGCATTTTAATCTTCCTTTTTTAAAAAATTTCAGCAGACAAGCGTCCCCACCTGCCGATTTAAGTTTATTATACAATATATTTTTGAAAATATAAAGACCTAAAAAGAAGATTTAGTGAAAATTTTAACAATTAGTCGAAAAATTCTTCATTTTGTCCTGTTTTAGTCAATTATCACTAAACTTTCAAAATAAACTCACACTTCCGTAACACAACAAGGTTGATTTTGATTTTGTGAAAAGGTATAATATAAATGTAAATTACAATACTTGATTTTGGTCAAGCGTTGTATGATAATATTTTTTGTAAACTATCCCGTAGGGACAGATGATATCCGCCACTACGAAATATTTGTTCATTTCGGCAATTTGCTTGCAAAAAATTTTGTTTCATTACTTAAGGACAAACGCAGTTTGTACCCCACGGTAACAAATAAATGTAGGAGTAACTTTTATGGACAATTTTGACAACAACAATATGGGTGGGTTTGAACCGCAAAGGCCGTTCACCGAAAGGCCCGTACAAAACAATAATATGAACACGGAACAGACAATTCCCGTTTCCGAACCCGAAACACAGGAAGAACAGGCTCAGAATGTTCAGCCGCAGAACGGCAACACACCGTACGGTGATTATATTTTCGGCAACAACAATCAAAATACGGCAAACAATGCAAATCCGACTGAAAATGTTCCGCCGTATCAGCAGAATCAAAATCCGAATCCGAACACCTACGCTCAGCCGTGGCAGTACGGTTACGGTCAGTATCCCTACAGCGGACAGAATCCGCAGTATAATCAGAACAGTCAGCAGCACGGCCAGTATCAGAACAACACAGGGTACAATCAGAATGTACCTCCGTATCAGCAGAATATGTACGGACAGCCTCCCTACGGCAACAACGGTACATACAATCAGCAATACAATCCGCAGATGTTCGCACAGTACCCCCAAAAGAAAACAAAGGGCGGAATAATTGCGTTGATTATCGTTCTCTGTTCACTTCTTACAATCGGTTTTATCGGCATGATGGTGTACGGATTTTCGGCTGACATAAAAGAAGATTTGAACAACGACCGAAGTGATTCGGGCAATTCGTTCAGACTTCCAAATGAAGACAGCACAACACCGTTTGGAACCCTTCCTAACACATCTTCGCAGGGTAAAACTCACGATGAGTCTGACTACAGTGACAAGGTGAACAAGGATTACTCGGGTATGAAGCTTGAAAGCAATCCGAAAGACGCAAAAACAAACAACAGCTACACAGCCGCAAAAGCGTCAGAAAAGGTTTCCGACTCGGTAGTCGGCATTCTCTGTTACTCGGACGATGTACCCGATCAGGCTGACACAACAACCGCCTCCTCACAGGGAAGCGGAATTATCTTCTCACAGGACGGCTATGTTATCACAAACGCTCATGTAATCGGCAACAGCAAAACAGCCTATGCGATCAGAGTTGTAACATCTGACGGCAAGGAATACAAGGCAGGTGTTGTGGGCTACGATTCAAGAACCGATATTGCGGTTCTCAAAATGGACGATGCAAAGGGACTTACTCCTGCAACATTCGGCGATTCGTCACAGCTTGAGGTTGGTCAGGATATTATCGTAGTCGGCAACCCCGGCGGTCTTGACTATCAGAACACAACAACCAAGGGCGTTATTTCGGCGCTTGACAGAAAACTTTCAACATCAAGCCTTACAAAGTACATTCAGACCGATGCCGCAATCAATCCCGGCAACTCTGGCGGTCCGCTTGTAAACTACTACGGTCAGGTTGTCGGAATTACAACTTCAAAGATTGTTTCCGAAACTTACGAAGGTATGGGCTTTGCAATTCCGTCACAGACAGTAAAAAACATTGTTGACACACTTGTAAAGAACGGCTATGTTGAAGGCAGAGTAAAAATAGGCATTTCGGGCATTGCAGTAACCTCCGATCAGGCATCAAATTACAACATTCCGCAGGGCATTTATGTTCAGAGTATCGTATCGGGCGGTCCGTGTGACGGCACAAGCCTTAAAGAAGGCGATATCATCACAGAGGTTGACGGCGAAACAATTACAAGCTTTGCAGATGTTTATGCGATTCTTGAAACCCACAAGCCGGGGGACAAAATCAAGGTTAAATATTACAGCTCATCATCGGGCGACGGTGAGGTTGAAATCACACTTCAGGAAGATAAGTAATTTTAATATAAGAATATCACCAAAAGCAAGAGGGCAGTCACGGCAATGTGACTGCCTTTTGTTTGTCTTAAAATAATGTGCATTCCCGTAGCGGCGGTCATTGACCGCCAATCGAACCAATTGTAAAATTGGTTCGACATTATATGATTGCTTTAACAGATAATAATACCACAAAATTGACTTGTGGTTTGTTCGTTTTGGTTTTGCAACCAAAACGATTGGCGATCACTGATCGCCGCTACTGTCTGCACGAATTGGGAACGGCGGCTCGCCGTGATCGCCGCTACTTCTTCCTTGGGATAAAATTCCGCAAAAATCCTGCACTTCTTCCTTTCAGGTAAAACCAACCTATGGTGTCAAAAACTACCGCTCCTACAAAATTAACAAGCAAATCTTTCATTGTATCAATCAGACCGATGTCAAGGTAACCGTTAATACCGAGATTTTCACCGTTCACAACGGTTGATGTTATATCTCTGATGTGCATTATCACATTCGGCTTGCCCGAAATCAAGCCCGAATGTATTGCCGTGATTACGGTGTCCTTTTGCATATCCTTTTCAAAAAGCATATCCGCACCAAACTCAAAAAACTCCCACACAACACCGACTGTCATTGAAAAGCAGAACGAAAACAGGCACACGAACATGGGCGAGAGGCTCAATTTCACCCGTTCGCTTCTGTTCAAAATATCGGTCAGTCCAAAACCAACGCCTGCACAGATAAAGCCGTTCACAGTATGGAGCAATGAATCCCATATCGGAATCTTTTCGTAGAACGCACCGAGCTCACCCATAACATTTGCCGCAAACACGAACAGCACAACAATCGTTTCAAGCACACTCGGCAACGCTACCGACAGCTTTCGGTCGATGAACAACGGAAGCATCAACAGTCCGAGCGTTAACACGCAGGTCATGACATTCTCCCATTTTCCGTTTAAAATGCCGGCAGTCAAAAGTGACACAAGTATGAGCCTTATAATGATGTAAACGCCTGCCTTAACCTTGTGCTGTCGCATTTCACGCACATTCAGCCACCGTGCAAGCCTTTGAAAAAATCCTTTAAGTCGTTTTTTCATAATATCCCCCGATTTTTACACTTATTTTTTCCTTAAAAACGAGATAAACCCCTGTAAAATTGTATTAGCTTTTTCTGCCTGATATTACCGCAAAATAAAAAAGCCACCGCCATCTGCGATGACTCATAAGCATTGATATTAAATTACTTTTTCTCTGACTTCTCTGACGATTCGGCTTTTTCGCCATTTTTTTCAGCCTCAAGCTTTTTCTTGAGTTCCTCTTTGCCGACAGCAAGCATCAGCTTGATACGGTTCTCCTGATTTACCTTCGGCGCACCCGGATCATAGTCGATGGTAACGATATTGGCATTCGGTCTGATTTCTTTAATCTTTCTGATTGCGCCCTTACCGTTGATATGATTCGGCAGACAACCGAAAGGCTGTGTGCATACGATATTCTCATAGCCTGTATCGGCAAGTTCAATCATCTCGGCTGTCAGCAACCAACCCTCGCCCATCTTACTGCCGTAGCCGATAACACCGTTTACAAGCTCCTTTGTGTGAGCATATCTGTGAGGCGGAACAAAGCCGTACTTTTCAGCCGCATCAACCATAAGTCCCTCAAGCTTTGTGAGGTAGTTAAGAAGCATCGAACAGAATTTGTATTTAACTCTGCTTCCTCCGAACATCTTGTAGTCCTCAATACGGTTATCAACCTTAAATGATGCAAAACCCATAAGACCGGGTACGCAAACCTCGCAATCCTGATCTGCAAGAAAGTCCTCAAGACCGTTGTTAGCCATTTTGGAGTATTTTACATAGATTTCGCCGACAATACCGACTTTAACCTTCGGCACTTTATTAAGCTCAATTTTTGTGAATGACTTTGTAATTTTATCAAGAGTTTCGTCAATTTCTTCAAGAGTGTAGCCCTTGCCCTGTATGAGCATATCGGAAATCTTATCCGTCCACTCATCAACAAGCGCCATACTTTCACCCTTGTTCACCTCATAGGGCTTTGTCTGGTTTGAAAGCAGCATTAACTGGTCGCCGTACACAAGACCGCCGACAAATCTGCGGATAAGCGGAAGTGTGAGCGAAAAACCGCTGTTGTGCTCCATACCGAATGAAAGCGAAATTACGGGAACGAACTCAAAGCCTGCCTTTTTGAGAGCCTTTCTCAAAAGGAAAATGTAGTTTGACGCACGACATCCGCCGCCTGTCTGAGTAATCATCAGGGCAACCTTGTGAACATCATACTTTCCGCTTTGCAGAGCATTGATGAACTGACCTATAACCAGCAAAGCCGGATAACAGGTGTCGTTGTGAACATATTTAAGACCTGTCTGCGCAATCTCCGGACCCGTTGTGTCGAGCAAATCAGACTTATAGCCGTAGTAGTTGAACACCTTTTCAAGTATTTTAAAATGAATAGGCGCCATATTGGGCATAAGGATTGTGTATTCCTTTTTCATCTGCTTTGTAAACAGCAAACGACCTGTTTTTTTGTCATACTTCAACTCTGCCATAACAGAATTTCCTTTCATCAATCGTTTTCAAGCGCAGCAAGCAAACTGCGGATTCGGATTTTAACTGCTCCGAGGTTTGTAATTTCATCTATCTTAATCTGAGTGTAAATCTTATTTTTGCTTTCAAGAATTTCTCTTACCTCATCGGTTGTAATCGCATCAACACCGCAGCCGAAGGATACAAGCTGAACAAGCTCCATGTCCTTTCTTGTTGTAACATATTTTGCCGCCGCATAAAGTCTTGCGTGGTATGTCCACTGGTTGAGAACATGAGTCCGGAAATGTTCAACTCTCGGAGAAATAACATCTTCGCTGACGATTGCAACATCAAAGCCTGAGATAAGTCTGTCGATTCCGTGGTTAATTTCGGGATCAATATGATATGGTCTGCCTGCAAGAACAAAAATCTTTTTGCCCTCTTTTTCAGCCTTGGCAATAATCTCGTTACCCTTGTCAATAACCTTTTTCCTGTAATTTTCCTGTTCCTGATATGCAAGCTTAGCCGCATTTCTGACCTCGTTAAGAGTGAGGTCGGGGAAGTGGAACGAAAGTCTTTCATAGGCTTTCTTAGGAAAATCGTTCGGGCGGTGAATACCAAAGTATTCCTTTATGAAGTGAACCTTGCGTATATCCTTCATATTGTTTTTGATAACCTCGGGGTAATAAGCAACAACAGGACAGTTGTAATGGTTATCTCCGAGATGCTCGTCAAAATTATAGGAAAGACAGGGGTAAAAAATTGTTTCTGCTCCCATATCAATAAGAGTCTGAATGTGACCGTGAACAAGCTTTGCAGGGAAGCAAACGGTATCGCTCGGAATTGTCTGCTGACCTCTCTGATAAAGCTTTCTTGTTGAATACGGTGAGTGGAACACCTCAAATTTAAGTTCAGTAAAGAATCTGTACCAGAACGGATAAAGCTCATACATATTGAGCGCCATAGGAATTCCAAGCTTACCTCTTATGCCTTCAACAGGCTTGTAGGAATCAATGAGATTCAGCTTATAGGCATACATATTCATATCGTTTGCAGGAGCCTTCTTTGTGATTGGTCTTTCACAACGGTTTCCCGCAATAAACTTTCTGCCCTTGCCGAATGAATTTATTGTAAGACGGCAGTTGTTGTTGCACATACCGCAGTTTGCAACCTTGATTTCGTGAACGAATTCATCAAGTCCCTTTTTGTCGGTAATTGTACTCTTGCCAACGCCCTTTGACTTTTTCTTTGCGTAAAGAGCCGCACCGTAAGCACCCATAAGTCCTGCAATGTTAGGACGGACAACTTCAACGCCCATTTCCTGTTCAAATGCACGCAAAACAGCATCGTTAAGGAAAGTACCGCCCTGAACTACAACACGCTTGCCGAGTTCGTCGGGGCTTGACGCACGAATAACCTTGTAAAGGGCATTCTTTACAACGCTGAGTGAAAGGCCTGCCGAGATATCTTCAATTGTTGCGCCGTCTTTCTGAGCCTGCTTAACGCTTGAATTCATGAATACGGTACAGCGTGAGCCGAGGTCAACGGGACGCTTTGCAAAAAGTCCGAGCTTTGCAAAGTCGGCAATCTCATATCCGAGAGCGTTTGCAAAAGTCTGCAAAAAGCTTCCGCAACCCGATGAACAAGCCTCATTAAGGAATATATTGTCAATTGCACCGTTATGTATCTTAAAGCATTTGATATCCTGTCCGCCGATATCGATGATAAATTCAACATCGGGCATAAAATATTTTGCGGCGGTAAAGTGGGCGATTGTTTCAACAATGCCGTAATCAACCGCAAATGCGTTCTTTACAATGTCCTCTCCGTAACCTGTTACGGCAGAAGAAACAACATTTATTTCGGGATTTATTTCGTAAACCTCGTCAAGGAATTGCTTCATAATCTCAACGGGGTTTCCCTTTGATGGCAGATATTTTGAATAGAGCAGCTCACCGTCATCATTGAGGACAACGCCCTTTACGGTTGTTGAGCCTGCGTCCATTCCTATATAAGCCTTGCCTGTGTATCCCTTTAGCTCCTTCTGCTTAACATCAGCCTTTGCATGACGGTCGCAGAATTCCTTGTACTCCTCTTCGTTTTTAAAGAGCGGCTGATTGAACGCAAAGTTACCGCTGCCACGGTAGTTCTTTACCTTTTCGATAACCTCGTCAAAATCAATAGTCTTTTCGGCACACAAAGCCGCACCGCAGGCAACATAATAAAGTGAATTTTCGGGGCAGATTCCCTTTGTTCCGAGCGTGCGGTCAAAGCAGTTTCGCAGTTCGCTCATAAATGTAAGAGGTCCGCCGAGATATACAATCTGACCTTCAATTTCTCTGCCCTGTGCAAGACCTGCAACAGTCTGGCTTACAACCGCATTGAAAATACTCTCTGCGATGTCGCTCTTTCTCGCACCCTGATTAAGGAGCGGCTGAATATCGGTCTTTGCAAACACACCGCATCTTGATGCGATTGTGTATGTCTTTTCGTGCTGTTTTGCAAGCTCGTCCATATCCTCAAGCTTAACATTCAGAAGTGTTGCCATCTGGTCAATAAACGCACCCGTGCCGCCGGCGCAGGTACCGTTCATTCTTACCTCAAGTCCGTTTGTGAGGAACAATATCTTTGCATCCTCACCGCCGAGTTCAATTATAACATCTGTACCCGGAATAAAAGTATTGGCGGCAACTCTTGTTGCGTAAACCTCCTGAATAAAATCAACGCCGACAGACTCGGCAACACCCATTCCGGCAGAACCCGAAAGAGCCACCGAGGCATTTTCAACGCCGTCAATCCTTGTTCGTACAAGTGCAAGAATTTCTGCAATCTTTTCCGTAATTCGGGAATAATGCCTTTCATATGTGCTGTATATTAATTTGTTTTCGTCGTCAAGCACAACACATTTTATTGTTGTTGAGCCAATATCCAATCCTAATTTCAACTTGTGCCTCCGAAATCAATACATAGTAATCTCATTGTGCATATCTAATTAATTATAGTATTTTTTGTCAAGAAAATAATTCTAATTCGGAATATTTTCACCTTTGATGAATTTTACCATTTTTATCACAAAAATTCAATACACATAAAGGGCATAATGTATAATCTACTGCATATAATTTGCCCTCAAAAGCAAAGCGGAGCATTGTTCCGACTTTAATATATCTTAAAAATGCAGAAAAACCTGCCGAAATCGGCAGGTCTTTAGCTTTAAGTATTTAAATTATCAGAAAAGTTCACCGTGAGGAGCTTCACCGTCATCTGCCTCGTCTGAATCTGCGGACTCGGAGAATCCTTCTTCACGCTTTGCCTCAAGCTCTGCCTTGAGGTCGCAGATGTTTGTAAGATGCTCGGGTTCTGCCTTTTCTTCGGCAACAGCCTCGGGCTGTTTTTCAACAGGCTTTTCCTCTTTAAAAGGAGATGACTTGTAGTCGCCCTCATTTGAGCAAGCTACTGTAATATCAACAATATCATCCTCTTTAACCTCGGGAGCAACCTCGGGATTGCCGTAGAAAATATCGTTTGAGCTGTTGACAATCTTTCTGTAACACTCTCTTGCTTTTGCGATTTTGGCCTTTGAAGTGTCAATAACCTTCAAAAGCTTTTCGCACTCGGCGTCATTAATTTCAGTGCCTTTCTTTCTGCTGTCGTACATAATCTTTCCGAGAGCAATATATGCTCTGTTCATAAGCTCGCTTTCGCTTTTCATAACAAGTCTTAATCTGTTGAGCTTTGCGTTTGTTCTGTTCTTTTCTACTATTGTCTGAGCTACCGATGAAATTGTATCAACGGCTGTATTTACTGTTCCTTTTACACTGTCAAGTATCGTCATAGTAAATTTCTCCTTTAAAACCGCTTCGGCACAAACACTCTGACACATTCTGCCGTGGCGAATAATATTAAACTTATTTCTATTATTATGACAGATTTTTTTGATAAAATCAACATTTTTTTAAAATTTACTTGTTAAAATCACGGTCAATTGCTATAATTAGTTTCATAGAGTGTTAAAGAGGTGGTTTGGATGCCTGAAAAGAAAATTACCAAGGCAATCGTCTGCCCAATGTGCGGTGAAATGAGCAAGGCTGATGTTTACACCAGCATCAACCCGTCCGTAACAAAGGGTGTGCGCAGAAGAGCGCTTGACGGTGAGCTTTTTGCGTGGAAATGTCCGTCATGCGGATACTCCGCAAGGCTCACATATCCGATTCTCTACAATGATATGAAGAATCGTTTTATGGTGTATTTCATTCCCAAAATTGATCATTTTCAGCTCTGCGACAACGAGCTTGAAGAAAAATACAGCAATCTCCGCAACATAAGCAAACGAATTGTTCCGACCTTCAATTCGTTCAAGGAGAAAATTTTTATCTTTGAGTCGGGACTTGACGATATGTCAGTTGAGCTTACAAAGCTTGCAATCAGCCAAACGGTTTCAAAAAAGCTTAACGGTGCGGAAATTCATGACGGCTACCTTTCAATGTACGATCGTGAACGCAACACAATGGGATTTACATATTTTACAGGTGAAAAGCATACACCGTATGTTCAGACAGCAAGACTTGAAATTTATGTTAAATCGAAGAAAATTGTCGATTCGCTTGCATATAAGGACAAAAAATTAAAGGGCTTTCTTAAAATTGACCGTGAATGGGCAGAAAACATTCTCTACCGCTACAAGCGCATGAAGCATATTGAAAAGCTTAACAAGCTGAAAGAGTAAGCTGTTACTGTAGTCAGTCGATTCTTTTGGTTTAAAAAAGAATCTGCAAATAAGTAACATATACACTGTAAAGAATATCCGTAAACATAAACTCGTTAAAGCAAAAATGCATAAAAATTTCCGCCGTACCGATTAGGGTGGCGGAATCATTCAGCTTAATATTTTTTGTATTTGCAATTCAAACTTGTCAGAATGCTAATACAATTTGGGATTTTAGTTGCACAAAAAAATCAGGGATCGACTCAAAGAGCCGATCCCTTTTTAATTTATTGAAAAGATTGGTAATTACTTGTTAACAGCTTCATAAACTGCAACTGCGCAAGCAACTGTAGCACCAACCATCGGGTTGTTACCCATACCGATAAGGCCCATCATTTCAACATGAGCAGGAACAGAAGATGAACCTGCGAACTGAGCGTCACCGTGCATTCTGCCCATTGAGTCTGTAAGACCGTATGAAGCAGGACCTGCACCCATGTTATCGGGGTGAAGTGTACGGCCTGTACCGCCGCCTGATGCAACCGAGAAATACTTAACGCCGTTCTCATTTGCCCACTTCTTGTATGTACCTGCAACGAGGTGCTGGAAACGAGTCGGGTTAGTAGAGTTACCTGTGATAGATACACCTACATTTTCATGCTGCATAATTGCAACACCTTCACGAACATCATCAGCGCCGTAGCAACGAACTGCAGCTCTTTCACCGTCTGAGAAAGCTCTCTCTTCAACGATTTTAAGCTCTGATGTGAAATAGTCAAACTGAGTCTTTACATATGTAAAGCCGTTGATTCTTGAAATAATGTAAGCAGCGTCCTTGCCAAGACCGTTAAGGATAACACGGAGCGGCTCTTTTCTTGCTTTGTTAGCGTTACGAGCGATACCGATAGCACCCTCTGCTGCTGCAAAGCTTTCGTGACCTGCGAGGAATGCAAAGCACTTTGTTTCATCTCTGAGGAGCATTGCGCCGAGGTTACCGTGACCACGGCCAACATTTCTCTGCTCAGCTACTGAGCCGGGAATACAGAAAGCCTCAAGACCGATACCGATAGCTTCTGCTGCCTCTGAAGCAGTCTTTGCGCCCTTCTTAACTGCAACTGCACAACCGAGTGTGTAAGCCCAGCCTGCGTTTTCAAATGCGATCGGCTGAACGCCCTTTACGATGTCATAGGGGTCAAAACCGAGATCGTTACAAATTTTTCTTGCCTCTTCAAGATTTGCAATACCGTATTCGGCAAGGCACTTCTCAATTTTAGGCATTCTTCTTTCCATACCTTCAAATGTTACTGCCATTATGGTGTCCTCCTTACCGAATTATTCTTCACGAGGGTCAATGTACTTAGCTGCGCCGTCAAAACGACCGTACTGACCGATGTTGTTCTTGTATGCTTCGTTTGGCTCAACGCCGTGACGAATGTCCTCGAGCATTTTGCCGAGCTTTACGAACTGATAGCCGATAACTTCATCGTTCTCGTCAAGTGCTGTCTTGAGAACATAGCCTTCAGCCATTTCCATGTAGCGAACGCCCTTTGCCTTTGTACTGTACATTGTGCCAACTTGAGAACAAAAGCCTTTGCCTAAGTCTTCAAGTCCAGCACCGATTGGCAGACCATTTTCTGAAAATGCGGTTTGAGTTCTGCCATAAGCCAGCTGTTTGAAAATTTCTCTCATAGCAACAGTTATCGCATCGCAAACAAGGTCGGTGTTTAGCGCTTCTAGGAGAGTTTTTCCAAAATTTCGGCAGCCATTGCCGCAGAATGAGTCATTCCGGAGCATCCGATAGTTTCCACGAGCGCTTCTTCAATGATGCCGTTTTTTACGTTTAGTGTTAATTTGCAGGCTCCTTGCTGAGGCGCGCACCAACCAATTCCGTGTGAAAGACCAGAAATGTCACCTATTTGATAGGATTTTACCCATGCACCTTCTTCTGGAATTGGCGATGGGCCATGGTTTGGTCCTTGTTTTA
>ENA-ORSK01000610-ORSK01000610.1-human-gut-metagenome-genome-assembly--contig:-NODE-610-length-34555-cov-3.103217_pt1 | contig 34555 bp, 25 predicted proteins | sample MGYA00242192_ERZ509159 | MGnify/ENA primary metagenome ERZ509159 (study PRJEB26280, sample SAMEA2338663) | human gut metagenome | biome: human gut; feature: human-associated habitat; material: faeces...
TTTCCTTCCATTTGAAAATCAGATGCAGTGCCTGCCGCCTCCGCATCTGATACCGGTACCTGGGTAACTGCTACTGCAGTCAGCAATAGCAGCACCCCGATTGTTTTTGATATCTTTTTATTCATACCATCCACCTTATGCTGTTCTGGTCTTAGGCAGCTTCCGGTCTCTCTTGAAGAACAGGATCAGTGAGAGACTCGCAAGTCCTAATGCAAGGAACCACTTAGGATGAATCGGATCTCCGGTCTTCGGAGTTGCATCAATTGTTCCTGCAGTCAGATTTGCTGTATCCACATAAATCACATAGGGTGAAAAATGTGTTGCAGTAAAGTTCACACAGGGAACGCCATCCACAGTTGTAAATCTGGTATTCAGATCTTCAATGGTTCCTCCCAACGTGGATGCCACTTTATTATTTCCTGCATACTGTGCCAGATCATCCGGCAGCGGTAACGTAATATTCACAGAAATTCCCGAAGTATCCGCAATCTTGGTTCTGCCTGTGGAATCATACAGACTGATGTCCATCGGTAAATACTTCACCCTGCTGATGTCTCCAAACTTGGCCTGTAATGCCTGTACAGCCAGATCATTTGCCGTCTGGTCTTCGGTTACCTTAACCACAAAATTATCGGTAGATCCTGCTACAGTCGCACCCGCAAGGTTCGTATTGGAAATACCCGGCTTCGTTACTTGTACAGTCGTTCCACTGTTGCGGTTCGAATTGCTTCCAGAGCTTCCGTTTGATCCGGAGTTTCCATTAGAACTATTACCAGACGTTCCACTGCCTCCATTGTTTCCACCTGTATTTGGGGAAGCTCCGTTTCCGGTCTTATACGTTGCCGTAATGGCAACATTGGCTGCCGGCATAGTAAAGGTTGTTGAAGTAGCTTCTGCATTTGCAAATCCCACTCCTGCTGTTGATGTTGTCCACTTGTCAAACTGTTTTCCGACACCCATATCATAAGCATTCAGGGCTACAATTGCTCCAGCCGGATAGCTTCCGCTTCCGCTTCCACCGGATACACTTACGGTATACTTCTTCGTGTTATCACCATTATTACCATTGTTATTGTTTCCAGCCGTTGAGGACGGTGAAGCTGATGCACCTGATGAAGAACCACCGCTCGGTGACGCACCTGCGCCCGCAGAGTTCTTATCATATGCCGCAACAATGGTCAGGTCTGTTGTTACTTTAGAGAACACTGTTTTATCCGGATACCATCCTGTAAAAGTATATCCATCTCTCGTCGGAACTGCCGGCTCTACCGCAGCTTCTCCATCATTGACCTTTTGGACACTGATAGCAGTCATCTTATTTTTTTCATAAGCATAGAACGTAACCGTATGTCTGCTCTGATCTCCCGAATTATCCGTATATTTTGCAATAACCGTCAGATCCTTGGAAACATTATGATAATCCGGTGTCCATCCATCAAAGGTGTATCCTTCCCTGACCGGATCTGTCTGAGGCGGAGTCGCACTCTTACCATCTTCAACATACTGCGGATTGGTAAATCCGGTCTGTGAAATTACCGTTCCATCCCAGTCTAAGAATTCCACCTTATAGATGCTGCCCCCAAACCTCGGCCACACATCCGTATCCTTCGAAATTTTGGTATAATCGGTCCATCCACTGAACATATAACCTTCATGTTTCGGTGTGTCAGTTGGAGGAACTGCATCTTCTCCGTCACGAACCTTTACCTTGTGGAACAGGATCTTATTTGATGTGTCCGGATAATCCGGATAATCCCAGAAGAATACCGTATGTTCCAAATATACCTTCCCGTATTCAGGATTAATGTAATCGTACGCCTTAGCATACCGGTCAGCGGTTGTTCCCTGTACACATTGAAATAATATGGTCTGCTGACCTTCATTATTCTTGAAGGCATCTTTCTCTATGTACGCCTGGTTTCCAGGAATTTTCAGAACACGGATTTTACTGTTTTGGAATGATTTAGCCTCAATATTCTTAACCGTATCAGGCAGAATAACGCTATTTAAATCTTCCATATCATAAAATGTCTTTTCCGGAATATCAACAACAGAGGTGTCGGAAAGATCAACCGTTCCAACGTGATCACAATCCATAAATGCTTCTGCCTTGATTTCCGAAACTCCAGACAATTCTTCCGGTCCCACGGAATATGATCCAACTGTTTCTCCACGTCCTGCCAGACACTCGACTAAAGTCTTTCCATTCGCAGTTGTCTGATATAAGATACCATCCTGATAAGACAGATTATCGCCAAGACAGGTTATGGTATTTAATTTTGTACAGCCACGGAACGGACGCTTTCCGATATCAGTAATATTTCCCCCAAGTGTCACCTGTTCAAGTGCATCACAATTCTGCTCCGTTGTAACATGACCATTGGCTGAATTAATTTTCTCCACAGCCCCAAATGCATAATCTCCGATTTTGCCAGCCTTGATGATCGAAACATTCTTAAGCTCGCTGCAGCCTGTAAACGTAAATGGCTCAATTTCATCCACACCATTTAATACAATAGAGCTGATCTTGGTATCCGGCGTCATTCCCGCTATCTGCTCTGCCTCTCCGGCAGAATCCGCTTTGTAACCGGAGAATAATCCCGGTTTCAGACTGTCCACATTTGTAGGAACGACAACATTTAAAGCCGCATTAACAATCTGCATCTGCTCTTCTGTCGGAGGAACGGACGGATCAGCAGTCGTATATTTTTGATATGCATCCTTGATCTTATCCACATATAACTTAACTTCTGCATCGTCTGTTTCATCTACATACGGCAATGCTTTTACCCAATCTATAAGCTTCTGGCTTTCTCCATAGAGTTCGTATCTTGGATAACTCTGCATCTGGGCGCTTCCGGTATTCGTTGTAAAATCATATACATACTTTACTTCTATATTAGTCGGAAAACCACTGTGACAGGTAATCCATGACTTATTCTGACTTTGATTGTTGATGGTATTCTCCGGTGTCATTGCATAAATGAATGGAACGGTATCTTCTCCATTATCATTCATCATTGCACCTACGAAAGTAAGCTCCGGATCCTTGTTTGTAATGGAATGTCCACAGGAAACCACCTGTGTACGGAATGCATCCGTTCCAATATACTGTATGGTAGATGCATTATCAAAGCTGACGGTTTCCAGATTATGGCTTCCCTTAAATGCACCATCTTCAATACGCACCACGGTTTCCGGAATTGTAACCCGTTTAATGGAGCATGCATCGTTAAAACACCCCGTACCAATAGAAGCAATTCCATAAGGTCCTATGGTCTTCGGGATCACTACATTAACAGGGTTTCCTTCTAACCAGATCTTAATTAACTGGTTCTGGTCATTTACCTGATAGGTAATAGAAGAAGTTCCATTTTCTTCCTTAATTACAATTTCATATACTTCTTTGTCAAAATACTTATACGCGATCTGATGATCGTTTGCTGTTTTATGGAGCTGTGAACGACCATTACGGTCATTCGTATCCGTATCTGCTCCCCAGAAATAAAAGCTTTCCGGAACCGTATTCTTAAAGCCCTCAAAAGTAAGCGGATCACTGGCAGGATCAGCACCTGTATTTGTCGTTTCAGCAAAGCTCATGAACTTATTAGGAACCTTCACAAACTGAAGATTCGAGCATCCTTCAAAAATACCAATCTGTAAATCACTCTCTGCATATTGTGTAGGGAATGTTAGTGAACCTAAAGAACTGCAATTCTTAAATGCCGAATTACCAATGGTCTGTAACATCGTATCAAGCTCACTGCCACCACACAGATCTATCGTCTGAAGACGAGTACAGCCTTCAAAACAGGAATCGCCAATAGCCTTTAACCCAATTGGAATTGTAATACTCGTCAATGCCGTACAATTATAAAATGCATCTTTGCCAAATGCCTGGATATTGGAGTTCGTCGGAATATCACAGTTGCTTAAACGGATACAGTTTGCAAATGCCCCGTTTCCAACGGTCTGCAGATTATTTCCAAAGGAAACGCTCTGTAATGTTGCACACCCCTGGAATGCATAATCACTGATACCGGAAAGATTCGATCCAATCTGCAGATTCGTAATATTCGCATTATTTGCAAAAACCCCATCATCCGGATTCTCCCGGTATTTTCCCTTATGCACTTCCCAGCTTGCAATATACTGGACTCCCGTATCCGGATCCGTGGCTGAAACTGCATCCACAAACTGCTGACCAATATACTTCACAATCGCATCAATACGGTAATGAGCCTGTGAAGATGGATGAATTAACGTACCATTTGGTTTATCCGGTGTCACGCTTTTCTTTTCCTGATAATACAGCTGTGTATCATCCTGATCTCCCCAGATAGATCTCTGTTCATAATAGCATGGCTTCTGGTTAGTCACCATAATTGGTTCTACCGGATAATCCTTCTGAACCTCATGTTCTGTTCCATCTTCACCCATTTCTTTTTCTGTATTACGATAAACCAGTGTACTTCCATCGGAACCATAATATAACTGATTCCGGTTAACAATGATGGATTCTCCATTTTGAGAGCCAGACGGTATCACTTCATGTCCATACTTTACTGCGGGAACCCTGTAAAGCAACACTCCGGCATTATCCGTTGCCTGTTCATACACATCATAAAACATAAATTCATCATTCTGTGTAACCAGACAGAAATAACCATCAGAAGAGGTCTGTTTATATTTCTTAAACGCCTCCATGGTATCTGGGATCGTCAGGGAACTCTCTGCTAACGCATTTGCATTATAATTCAAAATAACCGCATATTTGTTACCTCCCCCATCCGGATCAACATAAGCAAACTGAAATCTTCCATCACCGGATGTATATACAATAGAATCCTCTGGCACATAGGGAATGGTATTCTTGGTTGCCGCCTGTATGGACGATGCCGGACTGCCTGCCACGCTTGTCTCTGTTTTATTATTATCCCAGACCCATACTTTTCTTTCCGGCTTTGAAGTAGCAGTAGGTTCTGCATTTACTCCCGTCACCGGAATTGCAGCAACTACAATAGCGGAAACCATCAGCAGTGCACCGATTGTTTTCCGGATCTGTCTTCTTAATTTTCTGTTTTTCTTTTTTGCAACTTTTGTCATTGAAAAACCCAAGCCTTTCTTTTACTGTGCATTTTGTAACTGTTCAGTACCTTCACAGTTACAATGCAAAATCCATTCCAAATCGGCTTCGCCGATGGGATTTTGCATTACTGAATCATTTTCTTACGGTCTTGGCAGTAAGTGCTTCGACCCGTACTGAATAGTTACTGCATTTCTATATCTGAAATGGAATCAATTTTCAACAAGCAATCAAAGGACGGATCTGTCCGATTGTGTCAATATATGATAAATTCTGTCCGATCAGCTAATCCGCTTTGCTACCACCACGAAACGTCCGTCCGTCTGGGAACTGTCGCAGGTGGACAGTGTCAGAAGGCTGTCGCCGAATTCTGCCGTCACACCGGTATCGTACAAGCTTAATTCACTCATTTCCTGCATATAGGAATTGAATTCTGTTTCAGAATTTGCTTCAATAAACTGATAATACTTGAAAACAATATCATCCTCATTATAAACCTGTGAACGGAATACATACATCACCTGATACTGTGCCTTTTCATAAATCGTATCAAACGTAATGACAGCGTGCTTTTTTCCATAGGATTCTTTGGCATATTTCTGCAGATTACCAAACATATTACCCGATTTCATATGATGTCCGTAGACAATCATGTTCGTGGAACGGGGATACACGCTGCAGTTATAATCCAGAAAAATGCTTCCATTCTTGTCATATTCCTGGTTATAGTTATGATCCAGATAATAGGTATTATCCGAGGTCTGCATAACAGGGTAATCTATATTTGTATCGTCAATTTTGAGCCATCCGATTAGCTTTTTATTCTTATTATATAAAGTTTCATACTCCGGAAGGATATCCGGAAGCCGGACGGCCGATTTATGTAAGGAAAAGGTATTCTGTTCCTGCTGTGTTCCGGAATTTAATACATTGCTTCCCTTAAGGGAGGCCAACTGATCATAATCCATGTTCGTCCGTGCACTGAAATAATAATATACGAAAAAGTATCCGAGACTCGCAGCTGCAACGATTGATGCCAGAACCATAATTCTTTTCCGCAGCTTCTCTGCTTTCTGCAGCTCTTTAAGTGCTTCCTTTTCAATTACAGCCTGATACTTTGCATTATTCCTGGTATTCTTTATATCTGTTCTTACAGCCTGTCTGCCTGCAGAAGCAGCTGCTCTTTTTCCCTTCTGTTGATCCTTGTTTCCACTTTTCTTAAGAGAATGTTTTTTCTCTTTCTTCCGGGTGGAAGGATTCCTCTTCATCTGCTCCATCTTCTCATAGACCTCATCATCAAAATGAGTTCCAATGATGGTTTCGAACCGGTAGACTCCGGCCTGCATTTCATTAAACAGGCCTTCTAACTGCTTTTTATTGTTGAAATCCACTTGTGCCCTGATCTCATCAATCATCTTCTGATCTCTCAGAGCCGCCTCATAATCTGCCCTGGTGCGAAAACGCACGCCCCCAACTGACAGGTTTTCTGAAGTCATGACATACTACTCCTTTATAAAAACATATACCTTTATTTTAGCTATATCCAGAAAGATATGCAAGTGTTTTTCTACATATAGAAGTTTTTACATATAGGAGATTTTCCCTATACGCAAGCTGTGTATCCATGCACAACTTGTATTTTACAGATAATTCCGGCGAAATTTCCTGTGAACAAGCAAAGAGCCGTGTCTTCCACGGCCCTTTCCCCTTAAGCAATATTGGCTTATTTGGTCTCTTCGTATGCCTGACGTACTGCCTTGCATAACTGATCAGCACAGGAGGTTGGCTTGAATCCGCAGGTATTTCCGAGCAACTTGCTTTCGATGTAGTCCACGGTACATCCATCCACCAGCTTGGAAACTGCTTTAAGATTTCCGTTGCAGCCTCCGATAAATTCCACATTGGAGATCACATCTCCATCGATATCAAAATTAATCTGCATTGCACACACGCCCGACGGCTTATAACTGTATCTCATACTCTCTTACTCCTTCTAAATCATATTCCATACTCTTACAGCACGGTAAGAATGATGTTCAGTACCCACATGACAATGCTGAGCACACAGGCAATGATACCAAGTACCCTACCCGCTTTCGCCATTTTGGCCTTCGTGGAACCCAGTCCGAGGCGGCCGCGCATTACAGCAAGTACACCACAGCAAAGTCCGGCAATCGGAACAAGGAGTCCGGTAAGACATCCCAGGATACCAAATATGAGCGATATGGTTGCTGCGGAGATGTTATTCACCGTTGTAACCGGAACCGCACCTGCATTGGCTGTGCCGCCTGCAATACCGGCTGCGCCTGCATTCATCTGATCCGTCGGAATATCCTGCCGCATCAGGGTATAAAGCTGCTCAAGGCTCTGCTTAAACGGCTTCTTCTGCAGACATCCTACAAATCCTGTCAGACCCATTTCACCACCGAACAATCCCTTTAACCACGCTTCTACATGCAGAACTCCATTGATATAGCTCCATGTCATGAACTTGTAGCCCTCCAGCATTGGATCCCCGGCACGGTATACGGGCTGTCCCTTCCATTCTGCTGTGGAAAAGCCATTCTTGCTCAGGTAATCGTTCATCATAAACTGGACGAAATCTACCGGTTTGTTAAGTGGTAAATCATTTGTGTATCTTGACATGTTATCCTCCTTCATCCCGTTGCATTTCCTTACTGCAACATGCTTCCTTTATTAATAAAAATAACATAAAAAATTTTATGGTGCAACTGAAACACATACAAGCTTTCCTACATATGATATAGCATAAATAAAACAAATACCCTTGGAGGTAACTTATGAGCGATTTAACAGCAACATCCTGCGGATGCGGAACAAACAACAATAACGGATGTGGATGCAGCATTCTCTGGATTATCCTTCTTCTGTCCTTCTGTGGCAATGGTAACGGATGCGGAAGCAGTCTGTTTAATGGTGACTCCGACTGTGGATGCTGGATCATCCTTCTTCTGCTCTTCTGTGGTAACGGTCTGTGTGGCTCTAACAACAACTCCGGTTGTGGATGCGGATGCTGATTTTTCATTTCTCTTCACCCTTTCTTCAGAAGTAGGCTCTGCGGAGCCTACTTTTCTGTTACCATGCATACTCAAAAATGACCCCGATGCATCATTTTTGAGTATAAAGTGCATAAAGAAAGAATCTGCGCGCATAGAATGAACTATCGTAACTGTGAGAGTACTGAACAATTATGAACTCTCATGAAGGAAAGGAGTCTGTATGGAGCAAAAGGACACCAGTCAAATTTCGGCTTTTGATACGCTGTTTTCCAATAATCATATTCAGATGCTGAAGGTTCTTCTGCCTTATATGGACAATCAATTTCAAAAATATCTTGCCATTTACATTAAATTTCAGGAGCTGCAGGTTGCCCTTAACTTTGTGAGAAAGCGTCCTTATCCGCTGTGTGGCTGTATGATCCGTCCGGATGATACAGATCCAGCCCAGGTAGTGAAACGCCTTCTTCCCCTATGCACGAAGGAAGAAAAGGAACAGCTGAACCAGATTCTGAAGGTTTTGCAATCCATGTCGCAATATCAGGAGATGATGCATACCATGGAACTGATGAAGGATTTCATGCCGGAAGGGGATTCTTCTTCTCCTTCGAGCATGACGGATATGCTGATGGGAATGCTGACCCCCGAGCAGAAGCAGATGTTCGATCTGTTCTCTGCCATGGGTGATTCCTGATTTTCCGAAACAACAACCGGATTTTGAAAAGAAAGGATGATGCCCCTTATGACGAATGAATGGATGAACGATCCCTCTTTGCAGGAAATTGCCCCTTATAAACTGCAATTTCTTCAGGCCCTGATCTTCGAAAGTGCTTCTCTGTCCAGGGAGCAGATGATGCCGTTTCTCATGGCAGTCATGAAGCGTGGAAAAGAAAAGAACATCAACTTTACAGACCAGGAATTCCAGTCCATTGTCAATGTTCTTAAAAAGCATGCTTCTCCGGAAGAACTGACCAAAATGGAAAAGCTTATGAGCTTTCGAAAATAATAACAAAAGGAAGAAAGGTATCAGGCGGAATGGGCTTTGAATTAAATAATATCCCTGCAGCTAATCACTGCCCATTCCCTGCTGTGCCTGCAGATTTCAATGGAATTTCGCATTACTGAATCTTCTTCATATAAAACAAAAAGCTCCCCAGTAACGGGAAGCCTTAGTTTTCGGATTAATCCTGAGCGATGATCTCTTTTTTATTATAGGATCCGCAGTTCTTGCAGACTCTGTGAGGCATCATAAGTGCTCCACACTTGCTGCACTTAACTAATCCAGGTACGCTCATTTTCCAGTTAGCTCTTCTCTTATCTCTTCTAGCTTTAGAAGATTTATTCTTAGGACAGATAGACATCTTTACACCTCCTTATTAAACGCATCGTAAATATCTTTGATAGCTGCCATTCTCGGATCCGGTACGAACTGGTCGCATCCACAATCGCCTTCATTCAGGTTCTTTCCACACACCTTGCAAATCCCCTTACAATCCGGCTTACACAGGATCTTCGTCGGCATATTAAAACTTATCTCACTTTCTATGAAAGCATCTACGTCAAACTCGTATCCGACCATGAAACTCTGTTCATCTGCGTCTTCTGATTGCTCTGTCGCTTCCGGAGATGCCAGTTCATACTCCATCGGAACATGTACCGTTGTTCTCACCGGCTGCAGACATCGATCACAGGGAATTTCCAAATCAAGCTCCATAGTCCCCGTAAGCAGGATTCTATTGTTTCCGATATTCTGAAACGTAATCTCCGCATCCGTTTTGGAAAGGATTGAATACTCAAAACCGAAATATTCAACCGTTCCGGGTTCATACGTAAAGCTTTCTCTTCTGACTTTTCCCTCAGAAGTAAAAACATCTGTCAGATTGATCAACATATCTTACTCCCTTAAAGTGGGTGTCATGCCATAGTAAACATACTATCGCACACTCCAACTATTATAGCGATGGTCGATGACTTTGTCAAGGGGCTCTTTTCATTTTTCCAGAACCCATTTTCCAGAACTATTTCTGAACCAGTGCTGCGGTTTCTCTTGCAATGGCAAGCTCTTCGTTCGTAGGAATTACCAAAACCTTCGTACGGCTATTCTTCGTTGAAACAATGAGTGCTTCGCCACGCTTCTCATTCTCCTCTTCATTCAGGGCAACGCCCAGATATCCAAAGTACTTGCAGATCAGACTTCTGACAAAACCGCTGTTCTCGCCGACACCTGCGGTAAAGCAGATTGCATCCACACCATTCATGGCTGCCGCATAGGCACCGACATACTTTGCAACACGGTAACAGAACGCATCCACGGCACGGATACAGTTCTCTTTATCCTCCACATAGCCTTCTTCCAAATCACGGAAATCAGAGGAATAATCCTCGGACAGGCCATAAATTCCGGATTCCTTATTCAGGATATTCAAAACCTCATGAACATCTTTGTTTTCCTTATTGCAGATAAATTCTACAATCGCAGGATCCAGATCACCGGAACGGGTTCCCATGATCAGTCCCTCTAACGGAGTAAGGCCCATGGAAGTATCTACACACTTACCATTCTTTACCGCAGATACACTGGCCCCGTTTCCAAGATGGCATACGATCAGCTTCAGACTCTCATAATCCTGTCCAAGGAGTTCTGCAGCCTTCTTCGATACATAGGAATGGCTGGTTCCGTGGAAGCCGTAACGACGGATCTTGTAATCCTCATAATAACGATACGGAAGTCCGTAAAGGTATGCCTCCTCCGGCATAGTCTGATGGAATGCGGTATCAAATACGGCTACCATCGGAGTATCCTTCATAAGCTGCTGGCAGGAACGGATGCCGATCAGGTTTGCCGGATTATGTAACGGTGCAAGATCATTACACTCTTCAATTGCCTTTAATACCTCTTCGGTAATCACGGTAGAGCTTGCAAACTTCTCTCCACCATGCACAATACGGTGTCCGACTGCTCCGATCTCACCAAGATCCTTCACAACACCGGTCTTTTCATCGGTCAGTGCGGCAAGCACCATCTGGATTGCAGCGGTATGATCCGGCATGGGAGCTACGGTAATCTGCTTTTCTCCGCCCTTTGGGGTATAAACCATACGACTTCCTTCAATTGCGATTCGTTCGCATAAGCCCTTTGCAATGACCTCTTCCGATTCGGAATTGATCAACTGGAATTTCAAAGAAGAGCTTCCACAGTTAATAACTAAAATATTCATTCTTCCAATCCTCTCTTTATCAAGCTATTAAGATAACTGTGCCTGTACGGCTGTCAGTGCCACAACACCGACGATATCCTGCCAGGAGCATCCTCTGGACAGATCGTTTACAGGCTTTGCAATTCCCTGAAGCATCGGTCCGTAGGCTTCAGCCTTGCCCAGGCGCTGCACCAGCTTATAACCGATATTTCCGCAATCCAGATTCGGGAAAATCAGGACATTCGCTTTACCTGCAACTTCACTTCCAGGTGCCTTGGACTTCGCAATGGAAGGAACAAGGGCTGCATCCGGCTGCATCTCACCATCGATACACAGTCCGGGATACTGCTCATGGGCAATCCTGGTTGCCTCTACCACTTTATCTACCAACGGATGCTTTGCACTTCCCTTCGTGGAATGGGAAAGCATCGCAATAATCGGCTTTGCTCCGACCAGACTCTTAAAGCTTCTTGCAGAAGAATCGGCTATTGCAGCAAGCTCTTCTGCGGTAGGATCCTGATTCAGGCCACAGTCTGCAAACAGGAAGGTTCCGTTCTCTCCATATTCGCAGTCCGGTACACACATCAGAAAGAAACCGGATACCAGCTTCACGCCGGGCGCTGTCTTCAGAATCTGTAAGGCAGGACGAAGGGTATCCGCAGTTGCATGACATGCACCTGCTACCATTCCGTCTGCATCATTGGCCTTAACCATAATGACACCGAAGGTCAGGGGATCACTTAACAGGATCTCTCTTGCCTTCTCTACGGTCATTCCTTTATTCTTACGGGTTTCGTATAATAATTGTACATAATCTTCCAGCTTCTCACAAAGGAGTGGATTCACAATCTTTACTCCGGTCAGATCAATCTCCAGCCACGTTGCCCCGTCCATGATCTTTTCTGCATCGCCAATCATAATGATATTGGCAATTCCTTCCTGAATAATCTGGGCTGCTGCAATCAGCGTCCTCTTATCGGTTGTCTCCGGAAGGACAATGGTTTTCCTGTCCATTCTTGCCTTATCTTTAATAATATCAATGTACGACATCACACTGTCTCCTTTCACGGCTTATGTAAAAATAATAGCCCATTCTGCCTTTTCCGACAAGTACCCTATTGGAAAAACTTTGTGCAATTTTCGAAACATTTTCGCCTCTTTTTTTAATTGCCGATCCGGTCTTTCCTATGATATAGTTGCTAAAAGGAGTACACTATGAAAACAGCCGCAGTAATTGCAGAATACAACCCCTTTCACAAGGGACATGAATATCATTTATTAAAAACCCGTGCGATGGCAGAGGCTGATTACATCATCGTTGTAATGAGCGGTGACTTCGTACAGCGCGGAGCCCCGGCCATGATGAACAAATATCTTCGTACGAAAATGGCTCTTGCAGGAGGAGCTGATGTTGTAATTGAACTGCCCTCCCGCTATGCTCTTTCCAGCGCCGAAGGCTTTGCAGAAGGAGCCGTTTCCCTGATCGACCGTCTTCGCGTGGTCGATCTACTTTCCTTTGGAAGTGAATGTGGAAATGCGACACAGCTTTCTTATTATGCACAAAGACAGCTTACTTTAGAGCAGGATCCGGAATACCACAAAACGCTCGCTTCCTATCAGAAGCAGGGTCTTTCCTATCCTTCCGCTGTCCAGAACGCCTTACAGGATCCTCCTGAAGCAATGTTTTTTCCAAACAATATTCTCGGGATTGAGTACTGTAAGTCGTTGATCCGCCGTCACAGTTCCATTACACCGGTTTCGATTCTGCGATACGGAGAAGGCTATCACAGTCCACAGCTTTCTGCGGATTCCGGAAGCTACTCTTCTGCATCCGCACTCCGTAAGGCAGCCGGGATGCATGAGGATTCTCTGGATTTTCTCCTGCGGGATACGGTCTTCGTCTCCCAGATTCCGGCACAGGTACTTCCGATCTGGAAGTCGGATTCGGAAATCCATTACGGAATCTCTGAAGCAGATTTTTCCCTGCTTTTGCATTATAAACTGCTCTCTGACCAGGCAGAAGGCTACTCCTGCTTCGAAGACTGCAGCGAGGAGCTTTCCCTGAAAATCCGGAAGTATCTTCCTCAATACCGTGATTTTTCCGGCTTCTGCCAGCTATTGAAGTCCAAGGATCTCACTTATACCAGAATCAGCCGCGTATTGATGCACATTCTGCTCGATCTGCATAAGGATGAAGCCTTTCTTAAGGATTCTGACGCTGTTTTACAGATTCCCTATGCAAGACTTCTTGGTTTCCGTAAGAGTGCTTTGCCTCTTTTAAACCGGATCAAAAAAGAAAGTGAAATTCCACTGATTGCGAAGCCGGCAGATGCTTCTTCCCTTTTATCCAGCGATGGATTGTCCCTGTTTAAAGAGGATGTCCGGATTGCCCATACCTACGAGGCTGTTGCTTCCAGCAAAAATCAAAACCTATTATACAATGAATACCGGCAGTCCCCAATTGTCTGGTAAAGAAATGGAGGTATTTCATGAAACCGTTTATGGATCAGGATTTCTTATTACATAGTGAAACTGCACGAAAGCTTTACCACGAGGCAGCGGAAACGATGCCGATTCTGGATTATCACTGTCATATCAGCCCGAAGGAAATTGCAGAGGATCGTCATTTTGACAACATCACCTCTCTTTGGCTTGGCGGTGATCATTATAAGTGGCGTTTCATGCGCGCCTGTGGTGTGGAGGAACGCTTTATCACCGGCAATGCTCCGGATAAGGAAAAATTCTTCAAATGGGCAGAGGTTCTTGGCAGAGCAGTCGGCAATCCACTCTATCACTGGAGTCATCTGGAATTACAGCGTTACTTTGACTATCACGGCATTCTGAATAAAGATTCTGCAGAGCAGGTCTGGAACCTTTGTAATGAAAAGCTTGCCGATCCCTCCATGAGTGCCCGCTCCATCATTGAACGCTCCAACGTCACCTTGCTCTGTACCACGGATGATCCGGTAGATTCCTTGGAATACCATATGCAGCTTGCAGAAGATAAGAGCTTCCCCGTCCAGGTTCTGCCGGCATGGCGTCCGGATCGCGCCATCTCCATCGGGAAATCCGATTTTCCGGATTACATTCATACCCTTGCGGAGGTTTCGGGAATTTCGATTACAACCTTTGAGGATCTGAAAAAAGCTCTCTCCATCCGGATGGATTATTTTTCTAACCTGGGATGTCTTGTCAGTGACCATGGTCTGCCTTATGTCATGTTCTCTCCTGCCTCTGACTCTCATATCGAAGAAATCTTTAATAAAAGAATGCAGGGACAAATGGTGGATGCACAGGAAGAACTGCAATATGAAACGGCACTCCTTCTTTTCCTTGGACGGGAATACCGGCACCGCAACTGGGTGATGCAGCTTCACTATGGTGTACGCCGTGACAACAATCACAAGATGTTCGCCCGCATCGGTGCCGATACCGGCTTTGACAGCATCGGGGATTCCGCTCCGGTTTCCACACTGGCAGAGTTCCTAAACGCTCTGTGTGAAACCGATGAGCTTCCGAAAACCATCCTCTACAGCCTTAATCCACACGACAACGAAGCAATTGACTGTATCATGGGATGCTTTCAGGATTCGACTGCAGTATCGAAGCTGCAGCACGGAAGCGCCTGGTGGTTTAACGATCATAAGAACGGCATGCAGAACCAGTTATTATCTCTGGCTGCCTCCGGCAACCTGTCCGGCTTTGTCGGAATGCTGACCGACTCCCGGAGCTTTATCTCCTACACGAGACATGAATACTTCCGGCGGATTCTTTGTAATCTGCTTGGTGAACTGGTAGAAAACGGAGAATTTCCGGATGACCTTGCAACCTTAAAAGAAATTGTGAAGGATATTTCCTACCGGAATGCTGTCCGCTATTTCGGATTTGATCTTCCGACTGATGAAACCATTGAAAAGCAGATTTCTTTTATCAAGACTCAAAAATGATCCACTGGATCATTTTCCCATATACATGGCAGCATAAAATCAGCCGGTGCATATCATGGTATGCACCGGCTTTTCTATCATTACTTATAACTATTCAGGAATACACAATTTAAGTCAGTTCTCTGGCTATGGCTACCGCTGTACTCTTCCGGAAGCATCTCCTCCTGCGAGAGTTTCCACTTCCCTCCGCGATACCAGATTAAAGTCCCCCGGAATCGTATGCTTTAATGCAGAAGCCGCTACCGCAAACTCCAACGCATCCTGAAATTTCTTACCATCCAGCAATCCGCAGATTACACCGGCTGCAAAGGAATCTCCTCCACCCACACGATCCACAATTGGGCGGATCTGATATTCTTTTGAATGATAGAACTCCTTCGTATCCCTTGCATACATGCACGCAGACCATCCGTTATCGGAAGCCGAATGGCTGACACGTAAGGAAGAAACACAATATTCAAATCCAAACTTTTCTACCATCTGTTCAAAAATCGAACGGTATCCGGCAAGCTCGAGGTTACCGCTTACTACATCGGTCTGTGCCGGCTTAAAACCAAGTACAAGTTCCGCATCCTCTTCGTTTCCAATGCAGACATCCACATATTTCATCAATCCGGTCATGACATGCTGTGCCTTTTCGGATGTCCACAGTTTCTTGCGGAAATTCAGATCCACAGAAATCTTCACACCATGCTTCTTAGCTGCAATCAGTGCTTTCTCGGTAAGCACTGCCGCAGAATCCGAGATTGCCGGAGTAATTCCGGTAAAATGGAACCAGTCAGCATCAGCGAAAATGGCATCAAAATCAAACTCCTGCTCCGTTGCTGTGGAAATTGAGGAATGAGCACGGTCATACACCACCTTGGACGGACGCATGGCAGAACCGGATTCCAGATAATAAATGCCAAGACGTTCCCCACAGCGTGCAATATGCGCCGTACCCACATTATACTTACGCAGCGCAGCGATGGCGCACTCCCCGATCTCATTGTCGGGTACTGCCGTCACATATTCGGCAGCATGTCCATAATTGGCAAGGGAAACAGCAACATTTGCCTCTCCGCCTCCATAATGAATATCAAATTCATCTGCCTGAATAAACCTTTCAAAATTCGGGGTCGACAGCCGAAGCATAATTTCCCCCATCGTAACTACTTTTGACATGAGCGGATTTCCTCCTTCTTCTGTACGGCCTGACGGCATAATTCCGTAATCCGGTCAAACGCGCCTGCCTGAATCAGATCCTTCTTCACCATCCAGCTTCCTCCACAGGCAAATACCTTCGGAAATCTTAAATAGTCCTCCATATTGGCAGGGCTGATTCCACCTGTAGGCATGAAACGCACATTACCGTAAGGTGCACTCAATGCCTTAATCATCTTGACACCGCCTGCCGCTTCTGCCGGGAAGAATTTCACTTCCGTAAGCCCCAGACTCAATGCCAGTTCGATTTCCGACGGAGTCATGATTCCGGGAATCACCGGGACCCCCTTTGCCTGACAATACTTTACGGTTACCGGATTCAATCCGGGACTTACGATAAACTTCGCACCTGCTGCAACAGCACTGTCCGCCTGTTCGGTCGTCAGTACTGTTCCTGCCCCGACCAGCATTTCCGGATAATCCTCACTTATTTTCCGGATCGTTTCTTCTGCCGCCGCTGTCCGGAACGTCACCTCTGCACAGGAAATTCCGCCGTTTAATAATGCTTCTGCCAAGGGAGCGGCATCTCCTGCATCATCTAATGCAATGACCGGAATAATTCCGATCCGGCTCATTTGTTCGAAAACTGGATTCACTCTTTATCCTCCATTCTTTTGCTGTCTGTAAATTGTCCAGTGCCTTCCCAATGAACGCAATCTTTCCAATTACAGTATAGCTTTTTTACCGGAGGATGTCTTTTCAAATCCATTACAAAAGATTACAAATCTTGTTCTGATCGTTCTTCTGCCACAATCTGGTTTCGCCCGTTCTGCTTTCCGATATAAAGCCGCCGGTCCGCACCGCTTACCATGCTGTCAATGTTAGCAAACTGTTCTCCGGCTTCCACAATACCAAAGGTCATCGTGATATGAACTTCCGTTTCTTCTTTATAGGAAACCGAATGTGCATCCAGTTCATGGATAAATTCATTCATTACCTCTTCTGCTTCATCGATATGGAATTCCGGAAAGACCAGCAGAAATTCCTCACCACCCCATCGCACCGCATAGCCCTTGCCACGCATAAAATATTTCAGTCTCTTTGCAATTTCGGTCAGCACCCACATCTCCACAGTCATGACCATAGGTATCATTGACCCGCTTAAAGAAGTCAATATCTCCAAGTGCCACACAATAGCTGATACCCCGCTTCGCATAGTCCTCATAAGTCTGCTGCAGCTTTTTTTCTCCACAGCGGCGGTTATTGAGTCCGGTTAAGGTGTCCTCTTCCACAAGCTCACGCAGAGATTTCTGCATACGTACCGCATTTCTTCCCATCTCTCCCAGCTCATCGTCACGCTTTAACACCTCATAATCCAACGCATCATGAAGGTGTCCCTTTGCAATATTCGCCATATATGTTTCGATCTTCTTAATCGTATCTACAAGACCTGTTGTGTAGTGGATGGTCACAAATGCAACCAGAATCATGACAAGAATTGCGATCACAACCATCGGCATAATGGAATTACGGATCAGCTTCTCCACATTCGCCGAAGGCTGTGCAACAAAAATCATTCCGATACAGCTTCCATCCTCCGCAAACAATGGTGCATAATAGGCAAAATAGCGCTCATCCTCCACCATAACAGATGAATAAAACATATCATCAGCCTTATCTAATACATCCCGCTTTACCACAGGGCTTACCTGCGTCCCGACCACACGCTCACCCTTATGGTTCTCAAGCGTTGTTGCTACCCGGATATCCTGATAAAAAAGTGTAATATCCACGTTGGTAACCTTTTTAACTGAATCGATCAGCTCATAATCCCCATTAAGGACATGCTCACCCTTCATAAAATAAATTGCATCTTCCGTTTCTTCCACATGATATGCTCCTGGATACAGTTCATCTATAGTTACCTGAATCGTGTTGCAAAGATCCTTTAATCCTCCCTGCACCTCGTGGTACATGGATGCTGCAAACCGGTTAGCGCTGAATATGGTAATGACAAGACCCATCAGGATAATGGGAAGCAGATTCATCGCCAGAAACGTACCATGCAGTTTTGTCACTTTCAGCTTTTTCATTCCGTTCTCCCTGATCATTCCCCTGTTTCTTTATTGTATCTCATGAAGATAAATCTGTGCACGGTTCTGGATAATCTGTGCAACCTCACCTGCATTCTTCTGTCCGTTAAAATAAGGCTCTGCCTCTTCAGAAATGATATTAATCAGTGTATCATCATATCTACCGACATTCTTAAAGGTCTTAAGGATCTCCATAAAGTGATCTACCTCTTCCCGGGTCATCGGTTCGATCGTAACCTCTACATCATCAATATAGATAATATCATCATAATATTCCTTATTTCCATTCTCATCCATATAATAAGGACGATCCATGGCTTCCTCGGCCCGTTTCTCCAATACCTTCATGCTGAGAGGAAATCCGGGTGCTTCATTCTGATAGTCTTCTGTCAGATAATACCTCAGGAACTGCCATGCGGCATCCTGATTCTTAGACTTTGCAGAAATTGCAAACTGCATGGTCGGTACAAGAACGGAGCCATCCTGATCTGTGGAAGGAAAGCCAATCATGGTAATCGGTTCCCCGAAGGTCCCCTTCTCTGTATAGTTGAGATTACGGAAATCACCCAGATACATCTGCTGGGTAATGACCTTTCCGGTTCTCCACAGGCTGTCATAGGAACTCCAATATTCATCGGTATAATAGTCATCAGAAATTTCAACCGGGAAGCGTTTCAGGAATTCCAATAAATTCAGAAAGCCTTCATTGTTAAAATCACAATCCCCTGTACTGTAATTCACAAACTGGCTGCCGGCAAAGCTCATACACATATTCAGCATCTCACTTCTGGTTGCCCCTGCAATAAATTCCGTTCCTTCCGGCTTGGAGTCCCAGAGAGCCATCGCCTCTTCTACGGTCCAGCCACGTTCTTCCCCGACATCTGAGGTCTTTGCAACAATCGTTCTTATAGAATAAGACGGTATAAGACGATATAGCTTTCCGTCCCTGGAAAAAGCTTCCATTACATTCGGCATCAGGTCATTACGGTCAATCTCCTCATCTTTTTCGATAATGGGAAGAAGATCTGCAAACAGGCCCTTACTGATATAGCTGTCCGTTGGCATGGAATCATCCAGCAGGATAATATCGCGTTCTTCTGCCAGCGCCAGCAACAGCGCCACGCGTTTTTTCTGCCCTTTTGATAACTTCAGGTTAACAATACGCCCGTTGCTTAACTCAAGCTTATGAGCCATTTTCAGCTGCGCCAGCCACTTCTCAACCAGTTGCGGGTTAGCGGGTTTACCCTCCGGCCCCAGCAGTTGATCAAACAGCCAGACATCGGTAAACACTGCCGAAAACAGTTTGCGATAATCTTCCGGTTGTTCGCCGCTGACAGGTTTGCCATCCAGCAAGATTTCGCCGCTTTGTGGCTGATACAAGCCCGTCAACAACATCGCCAGCGTCGATTTTCCGCTACCGTTGCCGCCAATCAGAAACAGCAGCTCGCCACGTTTGATGGTGAGATTAATCGGACCAACGGAAAACGCGTTATCCTGATAAGCAAACGTCACGTTACGCAGCTCCAGCGTTTGCCAGTTGGGAAACGCCTGCGGGCGCGGAAACTCTGCTTTGAAAGGCGCGAGCGCGAATTTGTTCAGCTTGTTAAACGCCACCTGCGCCGTCAGCAGCGTCGGCAATGCGCCAACCGCCGAAAGCAGCGGCGTACGCAGGAATAAAAGCGTCAACGAATAGGTCGCGGCAACGTTGGTATCAGCCCAACCGAGGCTGTTCGCCATCCAGAACACCAGGCCGATTGCGCCCAGCATCATGATGTTTGACCAGTTCACGGCACTAAGATGGAAGGTGTCTGCGCGAATAATATGGTGGCGATACTCTTGCGCATCAGGAATGTAGAGGTTGTTAAACACATACTCGGCGCGTTCCCGGTTCAGAGTCAGCTCTTTGCGCCCTTCAAGTACAGTTTGAAAATCCGTGTACAGCTTGTCTTCGGTTTCACGCAGGGTCGCCATATGTTTGTACACCCGCGCCACCAGCACAAAACCGCCCCAGATGGTGATCGCCATCCAGATAGCCGTTACCAGCAACATTTTGCCCGACAGCATCCACAGATACGCCGCTGAACCGATAGTGAGAATGATCCCCTGCACCAGTTCCGGCAGACGCACAAAAGCAATGGTGATATTGCGCACATCGCTGGTTAACCCCGCCAGCAACGAGGCGCTACCGAGTTGTTCAATGCGCTCGACGTGAGTATCCAGAATCCGCTTGATAAATTCACTACGCAGTCGGTAAACGAAGTGATGCCCCAAAGTGGTGAGCGCCAGTTGCGATCCGAGAGTGACTGCCATCAACAGCAGCAATAATCCCAGAAACTCCGGCAACACCAGCAGACTGGTATCCGCCGTTTCGATAAGGCGCTGATTGATAAAAGCAATTAAGCCAATGCCTAATGCCGCACTGGCGAGGCTTAGCGCCATCACACTGATAAATGGCCAGCGATACTGCCGCCAGACAAGTACAAGAAGTTCCATGCAGAAAACCCGGACAATGAATTACAGCCCGCAGTTTAAACATCTTCGCGCGCACAGCAATAATAATTCTTATTTTTATTCTTTTTTACCTGCCTGACGGAATGTCAGGTTGTAGCGGCAGTCGATGGTGAGTGGATGAAACCCCGCTTTCAACGGTTGAATACCGTGATAAAACAGCCGCGATTCACCGCCCCATACCACCACATCGCCATGTTCCAACAACAAACGTTTGAGCGGATCATTTCGTTTCAGGCCGCCAAATTGAAAAATCGCGGGTAAGCCCAGAGAAACAGAAACAATTGGCGCGCGCAGATCCGGTTCGTCTTTATCCTGATGCAGCGACAGTTTCGCGCCAGGAGCGTAGCGGTTGATAAGACAAGCATCTGGCTGGAAATCTGGATAGCCCGCCGCCGTAGCCGCACGTTGACATAAATTATGAAAACTCTGTGGCATGGCGGGCCACGGTTTATTTGTTTGCGGATCAATGGGCGAATAGAGATAACCTTGCCGATGGGTCGTCCAGCCCAGATGCCCACAGTTGGTCATCGCCACCGACATGGTATATCCCCCGGGGGTGACCATCTGGCGAAACGGCGACTGGCTGGCAACGTCATTAATATCGCGGATCAGTTGCTCCGCAGCGTTAAAAGCAAAACGCCGTAAAATTCCCGCACCAGCCGCCAGTGGCTCTTGCCACGGTTCAGCATCGGCAAACAGATCCAACATTACCTCTCCTCATTTTCAGCTTCGCGGCGCAGCAGTTGCGCTTTACGCGACACGCCCCAGCGGTAACCGGAAAGTGTGCCATCACCACGGACCACCCGATGACAGGGTATTATGATAGCCAGCTTGTTGGCGGCACAGGCGCTGGCAACGGCCCGTACCGCTTTCGGGTTGCCGATGGGGTTGATAACTGACGGTTTCACCGCAAGGTATCGTGCGCAGTGCCTGCCAGACTTGTTGCTGAAAAGCAGTGCCGCGAATGTCCAGCGGTAACGTCAGCGGCGTATCGCGTTGATTGAGGCTGGCGATCACTTCACGCACATGTTGCTGAAACATCAGATCGGCAGGCGCGTTGTCGGCAGCGGGAAACATCTGCTGCAACTCGCTGATTAGTGTCGCGTCATCATCGCCCAGCAATATCGCGCAAATCCCCCGCTCGCTTTCTGCCACCAGGCAACGACCCAGCTCACAATCAGCCAGCGCGTAACGCACCGCCAGATTTTCGCCACCGTGACGGAATTGTTTAGCCGTCATGCCCAGCGTTTCGTCAGCTTTGCGATAGTAACTGCTGCTGTCGGGGAATCCGGCGTTAAGAATAGACGTCGTCACGCTCTCCCCTTTCGCCAGCGATTCGCGCAAACGGCGAGCGCGCCAGGCCTGTTGCCAGGCTTTAGGCGTCATTCCGGTAGTCGCTTTAAACAACCGATGTAGATGAAATGGACTCATCGCCACCTGGTCGGCTAAGGCTTCCAGCGTTACAGGCGTTTCCTGTTCCAGCAGTCGACACGCGTGGGTGATTTTATCCAACCGATGTTGCTGGGCATTGGCTTTTTCTGGCTGACAACGTTTGCAGGGGCGAAAGCCAGCGGCGAGTGCCTCGCTGGCATTTGCGTAGAAGGAGACGTTTTCCCGCAAAGCATGTCTGGCGCGGCAAGACGGACGGCAAAAGATGCCTGTGGTACGCACGGCGAAAACGAATTCGCCGTCGGCATTCGGGTCGCGGGCTAAGACAGATTGCCAGCGTTGATCGTCAGTTAAGCATGTGGCTTTTTTCATAATCAGCTCCCTGGTTAAGGATAGCCTTTAGGCTGCCCGGTCACCATCACGCAAAAACCAACAATCTTGCGCTTTAATTTTTTTCGCTGACAAGGAAGCTTTTAAACTGTGGTGACATCCAGGTTTTAAAGCTATCGCCTTCTTTGGTGATCATATAAACCGCCAGCCCTTCCCGGCGAACAACCTCTTTAGCTTTCTCCGGCCCGAGTACCATCAAGCCAGTATCCCAGGCATCGGCTTCCAGCGCCGTCGGAGCAATCACCGTCACGGATACCAGATTGTGTTCGATGGGACGCCCGGTTTGCGGATCGATAACATGGGAAAGACGTTTGCCGTCCAGTTCGTAATAGTTACGGTAGCTGCCAGAGGTGCTAATCCCATGACCGTTGATATCCACCACAGCCTGAACCGCGTTTTCTTTATCGGTTGGTTTTTGAATCGCTACCCGCCACGGCAGGCCTTCACCGTTCATACCACGGCTGTTCAGCGCGCCGCCCACCGACACCAGATAGCGGGAAATCCCTTCCTGCTCCATCAAGCGTGCCAAATGATCGGCCGCATAGCCTTCGCCGACGGTGGAGAGATCGACATATAAATTCGGCAGGTCTTTTTGCAGATATTGCTGATGCGACTGATTGATGACCGTCAGGTGCTGTAAGCCGGTTTTGGCTTTCATCGCATCGATCTGTTCCTGGCTCGGAATTTGAACCGGCTGTTGTTCCGGGCCAAAGCCCCACAGATTCACCAGCGGCCCGACGGTTATATCCATCGCGCCATCGGTCTTCGCGCCAATGCGCAGCGAGGTGGTGACGATATCGGCCATCGCTTCACTTACCGGCCACGGCGATAAACTTTGCGAGTCGTTAAAGCGCATCAGCGCGGAATCTTTTTTATAGGTCGAAAGCAGCTGATCGTCGGCGTCCAGTTGGGTCTGAATCTTTTCTTTAAGTTCGGCGCTGCGTTTGGCGTCAATGCCCGGGATGCTGGCACGCCAGAAGGTACCCATAGTTTTGCCTTCAAGAACGGTAACTTCAGTAGCGTGGGTTTTGGCGGGTTGTGTTTTTTGATCGCAACCAACAAAGAAGAGCGCGGCAGCCAGCAGTGCCACGCGGGTAAAGCTTATTTCCATACGTGATTATCCTCATGCGAACGGTCGCAAGAGTACACCAAAAAACTGAGTTTGTACGCTGAAAACAATGAAAAAAGGGCCCGCAGGCCCTTTGTTCGATATCAATCGAGATTAGAACTGGTAAACCAGACCCAGAGCTACGATGTTATCAGTGTTGATGCCAGCGTCACGAGTGAACTGGTTGTCGTCCAGCAGGTTGATTTTGTAGTCAACGTAGGTGGACATGTTTTTGTTGAAGTAGTAGGTAGCACCAACATCAACATATTTCAGGATATCTTCGTCGTCGTAGCCACGACCCAGGTTTTTACCTTTAGACTGCAGGTAAGCCAGGGACGGACGCAGACCGAAGTCGAACTGGTACTGAGCAACAGCTTCGAAGTTCTGTGCTTTGTTCGCCCAACCCAGGGAACCTACGCGAGTTGCGTTGTAGGTCTGGGTGTACTGAGCAGCCAGGTAGATGTTGTTAGCGTCGTATTTCAGACCACCAGTGTAGGTTTCAGCACGGTCGCCGTTACCGATGTAAGCAGCGGTGTTCTGAGCATCAGTACGTTTGGAGCTGGAGATCGCACCACCGATACCGAAACCTTCGTAATCATAAGTGATAGAACCGACGCCGTCGCCGTTTTGACGCAGTGCGTCACGACCGTTGTTAGTTACGCCACTAGTAAAGCCTTCACCAGATGGGTTGCCGTTTTTACCCTGGTACTGAACAGCAAAGTTCAGGCCGTCAACCAGACCGAAGAAGTCAGTGTTACGGTAGGTCGCGAAGCCGTTACCACGCTGCTGCATGAAGTTGTCAGAACAGTAGGTGTCACCACCGAATTCTGGCAGTACGTCGGTCCAGGAAGTTACGTCATAAACAACGCCGTAGTTACGACCGTAGTCGAAAGAACCCACATCCTGGAATTTCAGACCTGCGAATGCCACACGGGTCCAGGAGTTGTTTTCGTTTTCAGCGCTGTTGCCCTGGATCTGATATTCCCACTGGCCGTAACCGGTCAGCTGGTCAGTAACCTGAGTTTCACCTTTGAAGCCAAGACGCATGTAGGTCTGGTCGCCATCTACATCTTTGTTGTCAGAGAAATAGTGCAGGCCGTCTACTTTACCGTACAGATCTAATTTGTTGCCGTCTTTGTTGTAAACTTCAGCAGCGTTTGCTGCGCCTGCTACCAGCAGAGCTGGGACCAGGAGGGACAGTACTTTAACTTTCATGTTATTAACCCTCTGTTATATGCCTTTATTTGCTTTTTTATGCCACTGCATACTGATTAACCCTCATTAATCAGTCGGCAAGTCCATTCTCCCCAAAAATGCAGAATAATCCAACACGAATATGATACTAAAACTTTTAAGATGTTTCATTTATCGCTATAGATGTTTCAAAATGTAAATGCAAGGGAACTTTTTAAGATTATTGCGGAATGGCGAAATAAGCACCTAACATCAAGCAATAATAATTCAAGGTTAAAATCAATAACTTATTCTTAAGTATTTGACAGCACTGAATGTCAAAACAAAACCTTCACTCGCAACTAGAATAACTCCCGCTATCATCATTAACTTTATTTATTACCGTCATTCATTTCTGAATGTCTGTTTACCCCTATTTCAACCGGATGCCTCGCATTCGGTTTTTTTTACCCTTCTTTACACACTTTTCATTATTCTGTGCTACCACAGAAAAACTATAACGCTTGTTAACTATTTCACAAATAATTAACATCCGCATAATTTCCAGCAATCTTTGTTTATTTGCAATTATTTTTGTTGGGCTTTTTGTAGGTTATTTGTACAGCAAAATGGCGCTTGTACATCTATTTCCCCCAATGCAGGATGATAAATATCACGGGAGAATAGAGAATCATCAATCAGGTAAGAGTCTGGAATTTCACACTGTACCCTTTATACTGCCCTATCACTTCGCGAAGTTTTAACAGGTCATAAACACGAATGCGTCAGAAAGAGACAACGGCCACGACCCGCTTTTCACTCCTACCGGGGAGCATTACCCGCTTCTTTTTACTGTTGATCATTGTGTTACTGGTGACGATGGGTGTAATGGTACAAAGCGCCGTTAACGCCTGGCTGAAAGATAAAAGTTACCAGATTGTCGACATTACCCATGCTATCCAAAAGCGCGTCGATAACTGGCGTTACGTGACCTGGCAGATCTACGACAACATTGCCGCGACGACCTCCCCCTCCTCCGGCGAAGGTTTACAAGAGACGCGCCTGAAACAGGATGTCTACTATCTGGAGAAACCACGCCGCAAAACGGAAGCGTTAATCTTTGGCTCTCACGACAACTCAACGCTTGAGATGACTCAGCGGATGTCCACTTATCTGGATACATTGTGGGGCGCAGAAAATGTACCGTGGTCGATGTATTACCTGAATGGTCAGGATAACAGTCTGGTGCTGATCTCAACCCTACCCCTTAAAGATCTCACCTCCGGATTTAAAGAATCGACCGTCAGCGACATTGTTGATTCACGTCGTGCAGAGATGTTGCAACAGGCCAACGCCCTCGATGAACGCGAAAGCTTTTCTAACATGCGCCGCCTGGCCTGGCAGAACGGTCATTACTTTACATTGCGTACTACCTTTAACCAGCCAGGACATCTGGCAACGGTCGTGGCTTTTGATCTGCCGATTAATGATTTGATCCCACCGGGTATGCCGCTGGACAGTTTCCGCCTTGAGCCAGACGCGACGGCAACGGGAAACAATGATAATGAGAAAGAAGGGACGGATAGCGTCAGTATCCACTTTAACAGTACGAAGATTGAAATCTCCTCGGCACTCAACTCTACCGATATGCGCCTGGTCTGGCAGGTTCCTTATGGCACCTTATTGCTGGATACGTTGCAAAACATTCTGCTGCCACTGCTGCTGAACATCGGTTTGCTGGCGCTGGCGTTATTTGGCTATACCACATTCCGCCATTTCTCCAGCCGCAGTACAGAAAACGTCCCCAGCACGGCGGTCAATAACGAATTGCGCATTTTACGGGCAATCAATGAAGAGATAGTCTCACTGCTGCCGCTCGGCCTGCTGGTTCACGATCAGGAATCGAACCGCACTGTCATAAGTAACAAAATTGCCGATCATTTGCTGCCGCATTTGAATCTGCAAAACATCACCACCATGGCGGAACAGCATCAGGGGATTATTCAGGCGACGATCAATAACGAGCTGTATGAGATCCGCATGTTCCGCAGCCAGGTCGCGCCGCGCACACAAATTTTCATTATTCGCGATCAGGATCGCGAAGTGCTGGTAAACAAGAAACTCAAGCAGGCGCAGCGTCTGTATGAGAAAAACCAGCAGGGGCGGATGATCTTTATGAAAAACATTGGCGATGCGCTGAAAGAACCCGCACAGTCCCTGGCGGAGAGCGCGGCTAAACTCAACGCCCCGGAAAGCAAACAACTGGCGAATCAGGCAGATGTGCTGGTGCGGCTGGTTGATGAAATACAGTTCGCGAACATGCTTGCGGATGATAGCTGGAAAAGTGAGACGGTGCTGTTCTCCGTGCAGGATTTAATTGATGAAGTTGTGCCTTCAGTGTTGCCTGCCATCAAGCGTAAAGGTCTGCAACTGCTGATTAACAATCATCTGAAAGCACACGATATGCGCCGCGGCGATCGCGATGCCTTACGACGTATTTTGCTGCTACTGATGCAATATGCCGTGACCTCAACGCAATTGGGAAAAATCACCCTTGAGGTTGATCAGGATGAGTCCTCCGAAGACCACCTGACGTTCCGCATTCTGGACACGGGAGAAGGCGTAAGTATTCATGAAATGGATAATTTGCACTTCCCGTTTATCAACCAGACCCAAAACGATCGCTATGGCAAGGCGGACCCGCTGGCATTCTGGCTGAGCGATCAACTGGCACGTAAACTGGGCGGTCATTTAAACATCAAAACGCGGGATGGGCTTGGTACACGCTACTCTGTGCATATCAAAATGCTCGCAGCTGACCCGGAAGTTGAAGAGGAAGAAGAGCGTTTACTGGATGATGTCTGCGTAATGGTGGATGTTACTTCGGCAGAAATTCGGAATATTGTCACTCGCCAGTTAGAAAATTGGGGTGCAACCTGTATCACACCCGATGAAAGATTAATTAGTCAAGATTATGATATCTTTTTAACGGATAATCCGTCTAATCTTACTGCCTCTGGCTTGCTTTTAAGCGATGATGAGTCTGGCGTACGGGAAATTGGGCCTGGTCAATTGTGCGTCAACTTCAATATGAGCAACGCTATGCAGGAAGCGGTCTTACAATTAATTGAAGTGCAACTGGCGCAGGAAGAGGTGACAGAATCGCCTCTGGGCGGAGATGAAAATGCGCAACTCCATGCCAGCGGCTATTATGCGCTCTTTGTAGACACAGTACCGGATGATGTTAAGAGGCTGTATACTGAAGCAGCAACCAGTGACTTTGCTGCGTTAGCCCAAACGGCTCATCGTCTTAAAGGCGTATTTGCCATGCTAAATCTGGTACCCGGCAAGCAGTTATGTGAAACGCTGGAACATCTGATTCGTGAGAAGGATGTTCCAGGAATAGAAAAATACATCAGCGACATTGACAGTTATGTCAAGAGCTTGCTGTAGCAAGGTAGCCTATTACATGAACAATATGAACGTAATTATTGCCGATGACCATCCGATAGTCTTGTTCGGTATTCGCAAATCACTTGAGCAAATTGAGTGGGTGAATGTTGTCGGCGAATTTGAAGACTCTACAGCACTGATCAACAACCTGCCGAAACTGGATGCGCATGTGTTGATTACCGATCTCTCCATGCCTGGCGATAAGTACGGCGATGGCATTACCTTAATCAAGTACATCAAGCGCCATTTCCCAAGCCTGTCGATCATTGTTCTGACTATGAACAACAACCCGGCGATTCTTAGTGCGGTATTGGATCTGGATATCGAAGGGATCGTGCTGAAACAAGGTGCACCGACCGATCTGCCGAAAGCTCTCGCCGCGCTGCAGAAAGGGAAGAAATTTACCCCGGAAAGCGTTTCTCGCCTGTTGGAAAAAATCAGTGCTGGTGGTTACGGTGACAAGCGTCTCTCGCCAAAAGAGAGTGAAGTTCTGCGCCTGTTTGCGGAAGGCTTCCTGGTGACCGAGATCGCTAAAAAGCTGAACCGCAGTATTAAAACCATCAGTAGCCAGAAGAAATCTGCGATGATGAAGCTGGGTGTCGAGAACGATATCGCCCTGCTGAATTATCTCTCTTCAGTGACCTTAAGTCCGGCAGATAAAGACTAATCACCTGTAGGCCAGATAAGACGCGTTAGTGTCTTATCTGGCATTTGCACCGATTGCCGGATGCGGCGTAAACGCCTTATCCGGCCTACGATTCCCATTATTTCAACAAATTACATTAAAGTAGGCCAGATAAGACGCGTCAGCGTCGCATCTGGCATTTGCACTGAATGCCGGATGCGGCGTAAACGCCTTATCCGTCCTACGAATCCCGCGATTTCCTGACCCTCTCGGCATATAACGTCAGCGTCTGTTTTATCACATCCAGCGTTACCGGCTTCGACAGGCAGCTGTCCATACCGGACTCCAGACACCGCTGCTTCTCTTCAGCCAACGCATTAGCAGTTACTCCGATTACCGGCAACGTCAGTCCCAACTGACGAATGCGTTGCGTCAAGCGGTAACCATCCATATTTGGCATGTTGACGTCGCTAAGCACGATATCAATATGATTCTTGCTAAGTACATTAAGCGCATCGACGCCATCATTCGCGGTTTTACATTGATAGCCCAACGATCCCAACTGATCTGCCAGCAAACGCCGGTTAATCGGATGATCATCCACGACCAGAATCATCATATCGTCATTATCGCTGACCGCTTTGTCCGTTGACGGCAGAGCGTTAGCAGGATCGTCGCTCTCCATCTCGATCAAATAAATACGCGCCAACAATGCCGGTAGCTCATGCGGAGCAGCCACACTGTGTACCCACTCCCCTGGCGCTTTCTCCAGCGGAATACCAATATGGCGACGACAGAAGGTCACTACCGCTCTGCCCTGCCATTTTTTACTCACTACCTCGTCAGTGATCAACACATCTTCGGGAGTCGGTTCCTGCCCTTCGTATGTTGTAACGACGATGCCGCTGCGCTGCAAACTGGTTTCCAGGAACTGACAGAGCGACGCATTGCGGACCGCCAGCCAGCAGCGTTTACCACTCAACCCTTCCACGCCTTTTTTCTGCGGGTACTGAGCGCCGTACAACGGAATACGCACGGTAAACTGGCTGCCCATTCCCGGTTCTGAATCTACCGAGATATCGCCGTCCATCATGCTGATCAGTTTTTCACAAATCGCCAGACCCAGACCGGTCCCCTGGAAATTACGCTGTACGCCCGTTCCGACCTGGAAGAAGGGATCAAACAAGCGCACCACTTCTTTCGCCGGTATCCCCACGCCGGTATCGCGAACACGGATAGAGAGATAATCGCCATCCGCGCGAACATGCAAAACTATACAGCCGGTATCGGTGAATTTTATGGCGTTACTCAACAGGTTGGAGATGACCTGCTGTAAACGCATCGGGTCGCCATTTAAGGCCACTGGCACATCCGGTTCAATAAAGCAGTACAAGCCTAACTGCTTGCGTACCACCAGCGGTAAATAGTTGGCGGTGATGTGGTTCATCACTTCACGCGGTGAAAACTCACGCGGTTCGATCTTCAACTGTTCCGATTCAATCTTCGAGAAATCGAGAATATCGCTGATAATTTTCAACAACAGGCTGGAAGAGTTGTTCATTGCCGTCACCAGCCGATCGACGCCTTTCGGTAACTCTTTGGTTTGCAACAGATCCAGGTTACCGATAATGCCATACAGCGGCGTTCGCAGCTCATGACTGACGGTGGCAAGGAACATCGATTTTGACTGGCTCGCCTGTTCCGCTGCTTGTGCCATCTCCTGCAACGACTCTTCCATCTTCACGCGCGAAGAAACATCCACCAGCACACAAATGGCCACGTTTTCATTACGATAGCGCGAATGGACGAAGCTGATTTGCAGATTGGTATTGTTGCTGGTCAGGACATCAACAAAATTGACCTGCTGCCCACAGATAATTTGCGTCAGTCGTTGGCGGTCCTCATGCGTAAGCATATTGAGATAGGTATGCGCCAGTTCGTTACTTAAAATATTGACGCCATCAGCGGTACGCAAAATGCAGATACCCACTGGCGCGGAGGCGACAATCTTGCGATTGAACTGCTCATGTTCTTCCAGTCGCAGGGCGTCGCTTTCCGCCGGAATGAAAATACGTCGCTCGTACATCCGTGCGAGAGTAAACAATGCAGCTCCGGCAAGCACATTCAGCAAAATTGCGTTAAGGATCAACATGCGAATGCGTTCCAGCACCTTATCAACCGGCACCGAATACACGATGCTTAGCGATGAGGGTGGCAGATTTTTCTTCAGCACCAGCTCCCGGAACCCTTCCGTATAGCCAAACCAGGAGCGTTCCTGCATCCAGCGAGGATCGCCCTTAATTTTACTTTCTGGTCCGGTAAGCGAAATCAGGGTATGACCATTTTCATCAAGAATGGTAACCCCCATCGGCAACGTACCCGGTAAGAAAAAGTTCTCCATCCGGATGGTCTGCTCGACACCCAAAAGCGCCTGCAACCGGTTCGCCAGATAAACTGGCGTCAACGCGTAAAAATACCCGACGCCAGGGCGCGGACCTTCGCTGATCCAGTAGAGGTTACTGCCGCTATCATCTTGTGGTGCATTTCGATATTTATTGATGCGTTCATGCAAAGCTTTCAACGCGGTATCGCGTTCCACTGGCATATCACGCAGACCGAAATTGGCCATGCAGAGGTTATCGCTGCCGATTAAAAATACCCGGTTTAGATCGTAAGCCGCAGAAAAATTATCGCGCCAGTAGCGCATAAACCACGCCAATGACTCCAGAGAACCTCGCCAGGTGTTACTCATTGCGGAACAATCGGAGTCGGCAAACAGCGGTTCAAACGCAGGCACATCCGCCTGCGTTTCTCGTCCACGCGGGGAAAGCACACCGTTTTCTGCCGATAAGCGATTTTCGGCGATGTACTTCAGCTCTTTCATCACATCAGAGGTGCGTTGAATAAAGCGCTGAGCCTGATCGGAACTCAGATTAAATTCCTGACGAATTTCCGATTCTCGCTGATGTAACGCATTAACGATGTAAAAAACGGATGAAAAAGCAATCAACAGCCAGAGCACTAACGCCAATGCTCTGAACATGTAGCGCGAGGCTTTCAGGGTTGTACGAAAAGAAGCAAGGTATTTCAAAGGGGCGAAGCTCCGCCTCAGGTGACCGATGGAGTGTGGTTAAGGTAGCGGTAAAAGCGTGTTACCGCAATGTTCTCTCTTCTCTGGAATATGATACACCGCCGAGAAATCATCACCTTAACCTCTGATAATCGTCATATACCGGACAAGACTAGTGGATTTCAGCATGCATTATATGAAGTGGATTTATCCACGCCGCTTACGCAATCAAATGATCCTGATGGCAATCCTGATGGTCATTGTCCCAACGCTTACTATTGGTTATATCGTAGAAACGGAAGGACGTTCAGCAGTCTTATCTGAAAAAGAGAAAAAACTTTCTGCCGTGGTCAACCTGCTTAATCAGGCACTAGGCGATCGCTATGATCTCTACATCGACTTACCACGTGAGGAGCGTATCCGCGCATTAAATGCAGAACTTGCCCCCATTACCGAAAATATCACTCACGCCTTCCCTGGCATCGGTGCTGGTTATTACAACAAAATGCTGGATGCGATAATCACCTACGCGCCTTCAGCGCTATATCAGAATAATGTCGGCGTTACCATTGCCGCAGATCACCCTGGTCGCGAAGTGATGCGTACAAATACCCCTTTAGTTTATTCAGGCAGGCAGGTGCGCGGCGATATTTTGAATTCAATGCTCCCCATTGAGCGTAATGGTGAAATCCTCGGCTATATCTGGGCCAATGAATTAACCGAAGATATTCGCCGCCAGGCCTGGAAAATGGATGTGAGGATTATCATTGTGCTCACCGCTGGTTTGCTGATAAGCCTGCTGTTGATTGTCCTTTTCTCCCGTCGCCTGAGCGCCAATATTGATATCATCACCGATGGCCTCTCGACTCTGGCACAAAATATTCCCACTCGATTACCACAATTGCCCGGTGAAATGGGGCAAATCAGTCAGAGTGTTAATAACCTCGCACAGGCACTGCGTGAAACGCGGACACTTAACGATCTGATTATTGAAAACGCTGCCGATGGCGTCATTGCCATTGACCGCCAGGGTGATGTAACCACCATGAACCCAGCAGCAGAAGTTATCACTGGCTATCAACGCCATGAACTGGTAGGGCAGCCTTACTCCATGTTGTTCGACAATACTCAGTTCTACAGTCCAGTACTGGATACGCTGGAACATGGCACCGAACATGTGGCGCTGGAGATCAGTTTTCCAGGTCGTGACCGCACCATTGAACTCAGTGTCACTACCAGTCGTATTCATAACACGCACGGTGAAATGATAGGTGCTTTGGTGATTTTCTCTGATTTAACTGCCCGCAAAGAAACCCAGCGCCGCATGGCGCAAGCAGAACGCCTCGCCACACTGGGTGAGCTGATGGCTGGCGTCGCGCATGAAGTACGTAATCCGTTAACGGCTATTCGTGGTTATGTACAGATCTTGCGCCAACAAACCAGTGACCCAATACATCAGGAATATCTGTCCGTAGTACTCAAAGAAATCGATTCAATTAACAAAGTTATTCAGCAATTGCTCGAATTTTCACGTCCACGCCACAGTCAATGGCAACAAGTCAGCCTCAATGCATTGGTTGAAGAAACTCTGGTACTGGTACAAACCGCCGGCGTACAAGCGCGGGTCGACTTCATAAGCGAACTGGATAATGAATTAAGCCCGATTAACGCCGATCGTGAACTGCTCAAACAGGTACTACTGAATATCCTGATCAATGCCGTCCAGGCTATCAGCGCACGAGGGAAAATTCGCATTCAAACCTGGCAATACAGCGACTCACAACAGGCCATTTCGATAGAGGACAACGGCTGTGGCATTGATCTCTCGCTGCAAAAAAAGATCTTCGATCCCTTTTTCACCACCAAAGCCTCAGGAACCGGGCTTGGTCTGGCGTTAAGTCAACGCATCATTAATGCCCATCAGGGTGATATTCGCGTCGCCAGTTTGCCGGGCTACGGCGCAACCTTCACGCTTATTTTACCGATCAACCCGCAGGGAAATCAGACTGTATGACTGCTATTAATCGCATCCTTATTGTGGATGATGAAGATAATGTTCGCCGTATGCTGAGCACCGCTTTTGCACTACAAGGATTCGAAACACATTGTGCGAACAACGGACGCACAGCATTACACCTGTTTGCCGATATTCACCCTGATGTGGTGTTGATGGATATCCGCATGCCAGAGATGGACGGCATCAAGGCACTAAAGGAGATGCGCAGCCATGAGACCCGGACACCCGTTATTCTGATGACGGCCTATGCGGAAGTGGAAACCGCCGTCGAAGCGCTACGCTGCGGAGCCTTCGACTATGTTATTAAACCGTTTGATCTCGATGAGTTGAATTTAA
>ENA-ORSK01000631-ORSK01000631.1-human-gut-metagenome-genome-assembly--contig:-NODE-631-length-33872-cov-18.611970_pt1 | contig 33872 bp, 25 predicted proteins | sample MGYA00242192_ERZ509159 | MGnify/ENA primary metagenome ERZ509159 (study PRJEB26280, sample SAMEA2338663) | human gut metagenome | biome: human gut; feature: human-associated habitat; material: faeces...
CATTTTTTCAAGCTAGCCTGATGAGGAGGCAATGCCTCCCCATCAGCTTCATTCCTTATTTTGCGTTAATCTTCACATACCCAATATAGGGAAGTCCATCAGTGCTATCTTTTACAATTACTCGCATAACAGTAGACTTACCACGTGCAAGCGTTACCGTTTCTGTCGCCGTTCCAGTATCGGTAACATTATTCATATAGATAACATGATCTGCGCCAGCGGTTACTACCACATCAGTTGCAGTATTTTTGCTAATAGTTACTGTGGACATTTCACCGGCAGTCTTTGACAGCGTTACAGTATTTCCACCAATAGTAACACTGGGAGTGGCTGTATATTCTCCGCTACCAACAGTATTGCTATTCGTACGGAAAATGCCTGTGATTTCCGGAGAAGTTTCACCGAAAATACCAGTGTTATACAGAACCGCGGAATAGATACGGACGTACTTTGCGTTGTCGATCTTCACAGGCGTTGTGCCGCCGATTTCAACCGCCCACGCAAGGTCAAAGCCGTCGCCGCCGTCCTTGAGCATGTAGTTGTGAGAAGCGACCGTGTATGTAGCCTTCGGGTCGATGTCAACGTACTTGCCGTTCTTCAGGACCTTGACGTTCTTGACGCGGTAAGCGCCGTCAACGGAGACGAACATGGACTTGTCGTCGCCCTTGGCCGAGGACTTGACTGTGGTGTCGATGGTGTACTTCAGGCCCGAGACCTGCAGGAAGCCGCCCATTTCGCCGACGGAGTTCTCGCCGTCAGAGTAGGTGGACATGGTATTGCGGGCCGTCCATTCCAGCGCGTCGATGATCTCCTGGCCGGTCGCTTCGACAACGCACAGGGCGTTGCCGTACGGATGGACCTTGATGATCTGGCCGTAGGTGATGTCGCCGGCCGGGATGTCGGCACGGATGCCGCCGCCGTTGACGAGCGCGATGTCAGCGCCGGAAATGGCACGGTAGGCGTCGGCACAGAGGTCGCCGAGGTTGGTCTCACGGTTGCGGATGGCGCGGGTGCCGTCGGCACGCTTCGTGGTCAGGTCCACGGAGCTCTTTGCAACGACGGTGTTGACCAGCGCTTCGTTCTTTTCCTGAATGGACTTGACGAATGCGTCGGTAGCGTCGTCCTTGACCGCGTAGTCAGTGACCAGCTCCGTGGTGAACTTGCCGTCCGAGATGGTCAGCTTGCCGATGCTGACGAGCTTCGTGCCGGTGGAGGACAGGGGGATCTCCTTGCCGTCCTTGTTCTTCACAAGCTCCTTTTCGATGACGGAGTGGGAGTGCCCGTCGAGCATGACGTCAATGCCGGTGGTGTTGTTTATGAGGGCAGACGAAACAGTATTTTGATAGAAAATGACATATATGAAAATGAGGATTTTACAAAACTAGCAAAATATTGCAATGAACACGATATTAAACTGGTTGTACTTGGAACAAACACTTCTTTTGAGGACCAAATATATTTTAAGTCGTTAGATTTTGAGAATTTCACAACCAAATATGGTACATCTAACGAAGTTAATTTTAATTGTATTATAGATGCTATTCAATATGTTCAGAATCTAAGCGATAAAGGCAAAAATGTGCTATTCTATATTATGGATATAGTTGAAATAATGCATTTGCTTGACAGGTGTTTTGTTAAAGAAGAAGACGAAGAAGGACATAAAAAACCTAGCATTGTTGTGATTAAGAAGATTATTTCGCTTGGAATGGCATATGCTAATGGCGGGAACATTTCACTCATAATAGGATATAACAAAAAGGACGAAGAAGACAGTTTTCTTAGTCAAGACATTTTAAAGGTTTGTAAAAAAATTAACTGATATACAAGATGTGCGATTTTTTCTTTTGAAAATTTCCGCATCTTGTATTTTTATTTTGTTTTAGAAAAAAGTCTATTAAAAAAGACAATGATTTTAATTTTGCAAAGAAGATAAAAAAATTATATTAGATTTTTGCTCTTTTTTCAAAATCATTAAATTTTAAAGTGCAAAATTATTGACAATGTTTGATTATAGTGCTTATAATTAAAGTATGTTTGGATTTTATGATATTTACTTTACATTCTTTGGATTAGATATCACTTATTATGGGTTTATTATAGCTTTAGGTATGGCTATAGGTGTTTTTGTTGCTTGCAAGAATGCAAAGTTTCGAGGGCTTAAAACAGACGACTTGCTTATCATTGCCTGTTATGTTTTGCCATTATCGATAATTGGCGCAAGAATATACTATGTGATTTTTAGTTTGGAAGAATTTGATTCGTTTTGGGATATATTTAAAATATGGGAAGGAGGAATGGCCATCTATGGCGGAGTGATTGGCGGTGCTCTTGGCATAGTGCTATACTGTCTTATTCATAAAAAGAATTTCTTAGATGTCGGCGATATAGCAGCGCCAAGCCTTGTGTTAGGTCAGGCTATAGGAAGAATAGGATGCTATTTTGCAGGCTGCTGCTATGGTATCGCGGTTACCGATCCTTCTTTAACTTGGTTTCCTTTGTCAACTCAAATAGACGGCGTGTGGCATTTATCAACATTTTTTTATGAGAGCATATGGGATTTGATGACTTTTGTTATTTTATTCTTACTTTTACGAAAAGATAAGCTTAAATATCGTGGCTCAATTATATACTTATATTTTATTATATATGGCACTGGAAGGGCATGGATTGAAGCTTTAAGAGGTGATAGTTTGTATCTAGGCTCTATAAAGGTGTCTCAACTTCTTTCAATTCTTCTTATAGCATTTGGTATAATCATGCTAGTTGTGACAGAAATTTTGCATAGAAAAGGCAAGATTAAGACACTTAAAGATTTAAAGCCACAATATGCATTAAATATTCAAAGCGAACTTGAAGAAAAGGCAAAAAAGAAGGCAAAGAAAGAAGAGCGGAAACAAAATAAGATTAAAAAAGCAGAAGATAGTGCAAGCGATGTTAAGATTGAAGAAGACGTAGCTAAGCAAAAGGTAAGCACTGGTAATGACAATAACGCTGCATCAAACACAGAAATTATAACAGATGCCGAGGTATCAAAAGAGGCAATATGCGGCGAAGAGGGACAAAACGATCTTAGCGAAGAAGAGGTGATCGACAAAAAGGAAAATCTTTCATCAAAAAATGATGACAAAAAAGGCAATCAATAGAATAAATCTACTTAAAAATAATAATAATATAAATATGAGAGGAAGGATATTATCGATTAAAAAGACAACAATTTTAAAGTTGTCTTTTGTTATAAATAGCAACCTGTTTTTAGTTAGTTTAGCATTATCTCTTACAATTTTATCAATTCCTAATCTGTGGTTTTTCTCGTTTGTGATAGCCACCAGCTTCCACTTAATCATTAGAAGCATCCTTTTTCATCTTGATTCATCTTGCTATTTTGGCAGTTTGCTATTGAGTGTGGGAGGGCTATATCTTTATAGCTATTTTTTGCATATCACTAATTTTTATCCTGTATTTATAATTTTATCTTTTGCTATTGCTTCATTTTGCTGTGGATATTTTTTTAAGCAAGGTTATCACTTCTGGATATCTTTTTCGCTATTTTTCATCGCTATATTTTGTTTTTTATATCTTCTAAATTTGATTTCTCTTTGGATTTTTCTTGCAATAATAGCAGCAGATGTGTTATTATTAATAGGAAGTTACTTTTTACTTTAAAATACTTTATAATCTGTTAAAAGGGAGAGGTTATGTTTTCTACAGAATTCAATGGATATAAAAAAAAGGAAGTTGACGAATATATTGCGCAAATGAAGGCAACGCATGAAAAGGCGTTGATGGAAGAGAAGCTGAAGGTTTTAGAAGCTGAAAAGAAAATCTTGGATTTTAAAAACAAGTCAGTAGAAATAGAGCGCCGAGAGAAAAACATCATGACAGTTCTTGAATCTTTTAAACGATTTCAGGCCGAAGGCAACCGAAATATTGAAGTTTTGCGCGGCGAACAACTTCGAATGGTTTATCTACATATGCAAAATTTTTTAGAGCAGCTAAATAGTCAATATCCAGGAATTCTTTTGAATAATAATTACAAGAAATTGGTTACAGATATCGAGGCGATCTTAGCGCAAACGGAAGCGAAGCGTAACGAAATTGTAAATACTGGTACCGAGAACGATCCCATGAGAATATTGTTAAATAAGATGCAGGAAAAGAGAGTGAGCGAACAGCCAAAAGAAGTAAAAATTGAGCGCAATGATTTTAGAGACCTAAAAACTGAGCCTAAAACAGAGCATTCTCCAAGCCAGATAAAGCCAGTATGTGATATAGAACTAAAAGAAGATGACAAATATGATACACTTGTTGATAAGTTTTTAAATACGCAGCCAATTGAAGAACAGCCAAAATCATTAAAAATTCAATCAAGCGGGTTTGATTTAAAGGAAGCAATAAATCCAAAAGATGACTTGAGCGAAATCATGAAAGCATTTGATTTTTATTCAGGAAGTGATGAAGAATAATTGGCAACAATGCATCAAAAATTTAAAATAGGAAGAAGCAAAAAGCTCTTCCTATTTTGTTTTGAGCGGTGAAATATTTGTAATGGTTTGCTGTCAAATTAGCATTTGTTTTAAGATTTCATTTTTACACAGCTTCTATTTTTTTGAATTCTTTCCATGATGCTTAAAAACTCGTCGTGCCGCCGCTAACTGTCAAAATTTCGCCTGTGATATAGGAAGAAGCTTCCCAAGATAGAAAATAAATTGCATTCGCTACATCTTCCGTTGTGCCAAGCCTTTTTAATGGAATAGAGATCTTGATATTTTCTTTTTCTTCTTTAGTAAAATGACTTGTCATTTTGGTTTCAATAAAGCCAGGAGCAACCGCATTTACACGAACATAAGGTGCGCATTCTTTTGCAAGAGCTTTGGTCAACCCAATTATTCCCGCTTTGCTTGCTGAGTATGCGGCTTCACAGCTGCCTCCATCAATTCCATATACTGAAGAGATATTAACAATTGAGCCATATTTTTTTTTCAAAAGGTATTTTGCAGCATATTTATTGCATAAAGTTACTCCCAGTAAGTTTACATTTAAAATTTGCTCAATTGTCTTATTTGGCATATCTATTAACATCATTTCATCTTTACTTATTCCAGGACAGATTATCACACTTTCTATATAATCAAAACTAGAGAAAGCGTCCTCAAATCCTTTTTCAATTGACTGCATATCAGTAATATCCATTTTTATCGTTTTAATATTGCATATATTTTCTAAGCCTTTAAGATATTCAGGTGAGCAGCTATTGTATGTTGCAATTATGTTATAGCCTTTCTCCGCAAAAAGTAGGGCAGTAGCTTTGCCAATGTCACTTGAAGAGCCAATTATAAGTACCGATTTCTTTATCATATTTACCTCTTGACTTAATGATAGCATAAATTTTTTTTTAATCAAAAGCATTGTGAAGAAAATTATAAAAATATAGGATGAAATTTAAGTGCTTAATTTCAATTAAGTTAATTTTGAAGTTTTGAAATAACTATTGCAAATCAATAAAAATTAGCATATATATGAATGTAAAATTTATCAAAAATTAATAGAGATTTTTTAGAAAAATTTTTGTTTTTTTCTTGACAATAGGCTCATTATATATTAAAATATCTTTGCAAACTTGTTTTACGGGGTGTAGCGCAGTTGGTAGCGCACGTGGTTTGGGACCATGGGGTCGGGAGTTCGAGCCTCTCCACCCCGACCATACTTAAAGCAAGGATGTACAATGGGCCTTTAGCTCAGTTGGTTAGAGCAACCGGCTCATAACCGGTCGGTCCGGGGTTCGAGTCCCTGATGGTGCACCAATTTTATTGGTGCCGAGCTTTTTACCTATAGGGGTGTGGTTCAATGGCAGAATAGGGGTCTCCAAAACCTTTGACGTGGGTTCGATTCCTACCACCCCTGCCAAATAAAAAGCACGCTGTAGCGTGCTTTTTCACTTTATCAAATATGCACCTTTAGCTCAGTTGGTAGAGCAACTGACTCTTAATCAGTGGGTCCTGGGTTCGAGTCCCTGAAGGTGTACCAAGTTTAATCCCGTGTATTTTGCACGGGATTTTTTTGTTGTATACAGCAACAGCCCGGCTGGATTCAGTCGGGCTGTTGCTTTTGATCATTTCGGCAGGTGCAGGAAGCCGTCGGTGAAGGCGTTTGGGAAGGCGAAATTTTTTTGACCGTCAGCAAATTTTACATATATATGTTTATCAGCGATTGACTGTACTTTTCCTTCGCCGAATTTTTTATGTATTACGGTCATACCTACTGTTATTGACGATTCGTCAAAATCGGGGGTGTTGGTGTGTTTCCTGTCGGGAACGGGTAAAGCGGCTTTGGGAACGGGTGATTTAATGCCGAACTTTTCGGTCACAAGAGGCGGAGTGGTTGGACTTGCAGCGGTAGACTTACCGGATGGCTGAACGGATGTTACCGCTGATGACCGGGTGACTTCTTTCTTTAACTCCACTATATCTTCGGTGGCTTCGGTGGGCTGAGGAGCGTTCATTGATTCCTGCTGATTATAGAACAGCTTTTTGTATTCATCTTTTCTTATGGCGGTATCCCAACCGCCTATCTCCTTATCGTTACTGTGCATATCAATTCCGGTATAGGTAAGGCTTGCGTCCTCGTAGCGTTTGAACTGGAAAATGGAATGATTCATAAGGCTTGAGTTGAAAACGCCGAGCGAACACAAAAGGTCGAAATCCTTTGTATCAAGACCGGTCACTTTTTTGAAAAGACCGGGTTCAAGCTGGGTTATAACATCCTTGAGGCAGGATTCACGGTAGTCGGTAAGGTACATAAATACGGGAATTCTTGAGGCGAATTTCATTAGCTTTTCCTGTACCTCCTTACGCTTTGATTTGAACTCCTTCTCGGCTTCGGTAAGCTCTTTCTTTTCTTTCGGGGTGAGCTTTTCCACGCCGTCTTTCTTCAGCTTCTTTACCGCCTCGGACTTGTTGATGATTACCTCAAGCTCCTTGTTGAGATTGCGGAAAGCCTCGATATTTTCAAGTGCGGTCATTGCCTCTGTGCTTGCCATAAGACGCTTTAATGTATCGTTATCAACGTTAACAAGAAGGGCGGACTGCCAGCGCTTTGCGAGGAGGGTTGCGGAGGTTCCGGCAAGGGTAATATCAAGAATAGCCTGTGCGTTTACCTGCTCCATAGTCGAGCCGTCATAGGCTAAGACGGGGAGGAAGTTTATAAACTCGCTGACGTTCTTTTCGGGGTTTGTGTTCTCGGAATTCAGATTGCAGGCATAGTCGGATATCTGGCGGAGCGCACGGTCAAGCGCAAAGTCGAACACATAGCATTCGTGCTTGATTATCTCGACTTCGCCCTTCTCATTTTTTACCGTCCAGGGCGACTGCACACGGAAAGCTGACTGGAAATAGGTTTCCGGGCTTTTAAGATTGCGGAGCATAAATATGCCTGTCCACGGCTTTACGGTAACGCCTGTTGTCAGCTTTCCGCAGGTGAGGGTTATTGTCCTTGTAACGAGAGGATCGCCCATAGAATCAATAACGGGCTTTACCGCATCAAGACCTACGCCCGCTTTTATACCGGCGCAGACGTTTATCTTATAGCCCTGATTGTAATAGTTGTTCTGGCTTTGCATAAGAAGATTGTACATCGCAAAGCAGGAGGCTACGCTCGGCAAAAACCATAGGGTGTGCGACAGTACGTTAAGAAGTCTTGTGTCTGAGAAGGGCATAGGCGGACGCTTGTCAACGCCAAGACTTACCGCAATTTTAAGGTCGTCTACGCTTGCGGGGAGATATGCGCCACGGATAAGATCGAGCCATTTCTGCACCTCGTTCTCGTTTACAAAGTGAGCGTCCTCGCCTTTTCCCTTTGCGGAAAAGAACAGATTCAGATCGAAGCCGTCAAATTCTCCCTCTGAGGCTACAGAGCGTATACTTTCGGGAATTTTATAGGTCATCATTACCATACGGGGAAGCGACAGATATGGGTTGTTTTCGCCCTTCCAGTTTTCTTTTGCGCTCTGTTCATCTGAATAAGTCCAGTTGAAAATCTGTTCTTCTATGAATTCACCGCTGTGCATTGCTCTGAACGGGGTACCGGACAAATAAAGGTAGTGTGACGAGGTTATCGGCAGAAAGGTTTCGTTTACGGCATTTCCTGCTTCTTCCTTCTGATATTTTTCTGCGTCAAAGTCTATATCTTCATCGTCGGGATCGTCAAACAGCTTCTTTGCGTTTTCTCTCCACGCTCCGAAATGGTATTCGTCAAATATGACTATATCCCAGTTGGTAGTATGGATAAACTCGTTCTTGTATTTTATACCGCCGTTTTCGTTAGTGCCGAGCAAATCCTGAAACGAGCCGAAAACTACTATCGGTCTTGTGCTGTCGGCATTGTAATATGCCTCGTCGATATTCTGCTTGTTATTATGTGCGTCCTTGTTTGAAACGTACTGCCAGCCCTCAAAATCAACGTGAGTTCTTAAGTCCTCGCTCCACGCCGACTCTACGGCAGGCTTGAAGGTGAGAATAAGAATACGCTTGAAATTCATCTTCTTGCAAAGCTCATAAGCGGCAAAGGTCTTGCCGAAACGCATTTTTGCATTCCACAGGAACTTTGGTATGCGCTCAGGCTCGGTCTTTTTAATGTTTTCAAAGTATTCGATTGTGCGGTTTACCGCTTTACTCTGTTCCGGACGCATTTTAAAGTCTGCGGTGCGGTATTCATCCGTCCTTTCGCCTGTGCGAAGCTCACGCACGGCGGAGCGGACATCATTTACGGTACAGTTGTACCATTCGTTCTTGTCCGTGTTTTCGTTAAGACGGTGAAAGCCGTTACGTTTAAGAACGGCGTGTACGTCACGGTCATTGAAGCATGAGCCGTCAGGACGCATTGCCGATTCCTCGCAAAGCACGGTGTAGCTTATCGCACTTGTATGGAGCTGTTCTTTTATACGCTGCTTTACATCACGGTCGGTGTAGCCTACTTTTATGTAGCCGTCGTGAGTGGTAACGCCGTTCAGCTTGTAGGCATAGATAGTCGGGTTTACCTCGGGGCGAGGGGTCACATACTTTTCAAATACGTCAGCCATTGTTGTCACCGCCTAAATCCATCGGTCTTATCATAGACTCGATAAAGTTTATTTCTTCGTCTGTGAGATTGTATTTTTCGTAGAGTTCGGAATCTGTCCACGGCTTTGAGAAGTCTTGGAGGGGGACGAATAGAAATTTATCTTTAGAAATATTGATTGAAGTCAGTGCTTGAAGCAGTAAGAATCTGAAAAATTTTGTTTTCATATAGTCACAAAGATTATTTGCTTCTGTTTCGTTTTCAAAAGAACCTATACACAAATAGGTTTCTGTACATACTTCGTTAGGTTTAAGCACACGCATTGTTGATGAAATGACCAAATACGATCCGTCATTAGACGGTTTATTGCCACCTGACATTGCTTTTGTCATTATCACTTTATATTTGTTCAATAAATTATCTCTGTCTGATATTTCATTCTTGGTGATATGCGATTTGCCATTCAGCGAATACAGTACACAATCTTCTTTTTTATATTCATTATGTCCGATTTCCTTGCTGAACAAATTGAAGCAATTTCTTGAATGAACAATCATATCTAAATAATTTTTTGTAACTTTATTTACTTTCCGGATAATCTGTATCGCTATATTGTTTCTTACAAATACAGGATACTCATTCAATTTCCGAATTGAACTGGAAATTTCTTCCCCTGCATTCATATTGATTATTTTACATTCTCCATTGTATTCTAAGCCCCACAAGAAGTAACAAATACCTCCGGCAATAGTAACTCCGGGAAAACAGTCAGCACTATTTGCAAAATCAACAATTGTCGATATTTTGCTTGAGTTCAACATATTGTTTCTAAAGTCATCTAGCCCTTTACCTCCAGCATACCAACGAGAAGGTATAATCATAGATAAATAACGAGGTTTTAATTGAAGTGACTTATACACAAATTCGTGATATATAGGCACAGAACTTGAACCTGTGCCACCACCGTCATTTAACTGATACGGCGGATTTGAAATAATAACATCGAACTTCATGCCAAAAATCTCCTCGGGGTGTAATGTATGTATCCATTCATACGCATAATATTCACGTTCTTCGCCACGGTCGTACTGCGTTTCGGACGCACCGCAGAAGATGCATCTGCCGGATTTGTCGAACGAGTGGGGGATACGCTTGAAACGGATATTTCCGTCCGAATTTTCAAAGTGTGTTACAGAAAAAGCACTGTTTGCGTACTTACTGCAATAAAGGCTTCTGCGTGAGAGCAGGCTTGTAAGCTCGGTTATCGCAATGCCGTAAAGCTGATTTTTAAAAATATGGTCTATTCGCTGCTGTCTGTCGGGGATAACGGCTTCAAGACCTTTTATAAGGCGCTTTGCTATCTCACGAAGGTATACTCCCGTTTTCACGGCGGGGTCGAGAAACTTTGTATCGGGAGATGAGAAAAGCTCCTGCGGGAGCATATCGAGCATTTTGTTTACTATCTCCGGAGGCGTGAAAACCTCATCGCTTGAGAGATTGGCAAGGCAGGACAGAACATCGGGGTTGTATACCTTTTCGTAAAGTCCGCTTAAAATTCCGGTTGAAATATTATCAGCCATTTTCCCATAACCTCCTGTAGTTGCATATATATTTCCGTAAAAAAGTACCCTCTCCTTCTGTGCTGTCGCTGAGGGTGAGCTGAGAAGCCTTTTCCTTATTGCCGTTTACCAGTTCGTCAAAGCTGTAATCGCTGCGCTGTATATTACTGCCGAAAACGAATGCCCACTCGGAAAAGACTATATCCTGTTCGGTATCGTTGCAGTTTTCGTCTACGCACTTAAGAGTAAGGGCGTTTCCGCAGACGATATTTCTTGACAGGATAAAGCGGACGGATTTTCTTGTATCATCGTTGCATTCTTTTTTGCAGACGGATTTGTATTGCTTGTCCCACTGCTTATACAGCCGTTCACGGCAGGTTTCGACATTATCAGCCATTATATCGACACCGTAAAGACTGCTTACCGCAAGGAGCGAGTATTTTTCATATTCAAGAGGACTGCGACCGTATTCAGACTTTACGACCGACAGCTTTCTTGCGAGAATTTCGGTAAGGAAATTGCCTGTTCCGCAGGCGGGTTCAAGAAAACGGCTGTCGATACGCTCGGTTTCCTGTTTTACAAGGTCGCACATTGCCTTTACTTCACGCTCGGCGGTGAAAACCTCGCCGTGTTCGGTAACACGTTGTCTGGATTTTATTTGTTGTTGCACGTTATTTTTGCTCCATAGATAAAAAGCTGAATTTAATTCAACTTTTTTCAATAATTATTTCGTTTAATGCAACTATTTTAGCATAAACTTGAATTAAATTCAAGTGATTGAATCGAAATAGTGAATTAAAGGAATGTTGATTATGAATGAACCGTATGATTTCGGAGCAAGGTTGAAGAAATATCGCAATGAAAAAAATATCACACAGGAGAGAATTGCAAAAATTCTTGGTGTGAGTAATTCTATGATTAGCAAATATGAAAACAATACTGCCAGTCCGTCTTTAGATTCGCTCTGCACATTGTCAAAAGAATTATGTGTATCAATCGATGAATTGTGTGGCTTACAGCAATCCGGAACGGTTTCGCTTATCGGGCTTACGGACGGACAGGCTGATTGTGTTCGATTGCTTATAGACGCTTTTCACGAATACAACAATACAGTAAGAAAAAGGCTCAGCGATGAGCAGTACAGGGTACTTGGTCAGATACTGGCGGAATTTCTGAAATAAACGCAAAACACCGCCTGCACGGGAAATGTGCGGGCGGTGCTTGAAAATCGTATAAGAAAAAGCGGTCACGGGGCTGTATCTGTCCCTGTGACCGCTTGATTGTTTAATTTATGTCTGCTCACGCTTTTTGAGTATCTTGCGGAAGGTAAGAGCGAAGATAACGGTACAGCAGATTGCCGAGGTCGCATCCGCTACGGATTCAGCGAGATATACACCCTTTACACCGAGAAAATTCGGCAGGATAAGGGCAAGAGGGATAAGCAGTATCACTTTACGCAAAAGGGCTATGAACAGTGAAATTTTAGCCTGACCGAGAGCAACAAACATACTTTGGCAGGTACGCTGAAGTCCGAATATGGTCATGCCCGTAAGGAAAAGAGGCATCATTCTGCCGACTGTTTTTATAAGTGCGGTATCGTCTGTGAACATTCCTGCGACAAATTCGGGGAAGGTAATCATAAACAGGTTTGTCAGGGCGAAGAACGAGAACATAATTATCACGGAATATTTAAAGCAGAGGCGGACACGGTCTGTGTTGCCCTTGCCGTAATTGTAGCTGACTATCGGAACAAAGCCCTGTGCAAAGCCGCTCAGAGGCACGGCGGCAAACTGCATTGCGCTCTGCATTACCGTAAGGGTGCTGACGTATATATCGCCGTATGCGCTCAGCGAGCCGTTGAGAACGAAGCCGACAAGGCTTTCCGTACTTGCCATTATAAACGGGGCGATTCCGAGTGCGAACAGCGAGCCGATTATTTTTATATCGGGCTTAAGATATTTTGGCTTTATTTTCAAAGTCGCTTTGTCGGATACCAGAAAGCCGACTATTATAAAGGCGCTTACCGCCTGCGATATTACCGTTGCGAGAGCGGCGCCCGTTACGCCCATACCGAACACATAGATAAAAAGCGGATCAAGGCCTATGTTGAGGATTGCACCGATTATTACGGCTATCATTGAAATTCCGGGTCTGCCCTGTGCATTTATGAACGAATTAAGTCCGGTTGCGAACATTACGAACAGCGTGCCTGTAAGGTATACCGAGAGGTAGTCTGTGGCATAGCCGATAGTTGCGTCGCTTGCGCCGATAAGGCGGAGCAGGGGATCCATAAAGATGTAGGTTATGCCCGATGTTACTATGGTAAACAGCACAAGCAGTGAAAAGCCGTTGCCGAGTATCCTGTGCGCTCTTTCACGGTCGCCCTTGCCGAGCGCTATTGAGGCGAGCGGTGCGCCGCCACCGCCGACTATCTGTGAAAATGCCGAGATAAGAATGATTATCGAGCTTGTAACACCGATACCTGCCAGCGCATCTGTGCCGATAAGCTCTATGTGTCCGATGAAGACCCTGTCAACTATGCTGTACAGCAGGTTTATAAGCTGTGCCGCAAAGCCCGGCAGTGCCATTTTAAGTATAAGAGGCAGCATCAAGGCTGTGCCGAGCCGTTCTTCGTATTTGTTATCCATTTATAGTATCTCCGTGTTTTGTCTTTCTATTTATAAAGTATAGCACTTAACAGAAGAAAAGTCAAAGCAGGGCGGGTGGCTGAAAGCCACTGTAAATTCCGCCTTTGGAAATGTTTGAGGTTGGCTGAACGTGGAAAACGGCGGGGTAATATGATACTGAGGGTTCATCGGAGGCTGTGAGCTACTGTAAATTCCGCCTGAGCAATGTGCCGCACTAAATTCCGCCGTTCTGACAGTTGGCGGTTGGGTGAATAAGACTTGGGAACAGAATCTCATACTTTTGTAGAATCGGTTGAAGTTTTGGGAAAAGCAGTTTGCACTATAAAAAACAAAAAGACAGCGCCGTCCGGCACTGCCTTTAATGTTTATAAATTTATTGCAATTACGCCTGTTCGCTTGGGGCAAAGCCTGTTCTTTTCAGAGCCTTTGAAATTGCGAGAGCTGCAAAGTATGCGAGAACCACGCTTGCTATATCCTTTATAAGATAGGGAGCGGATACGAGCAGGAAGCTGGATAACAAATCCTTGCCTGCAACGAGAGCGTACTGTACAAATCCGCAGATATGGCAAGCGGCAACGCCTAAGATGCCCATTGCTATTCTAAGCGGTATACGGAACTTTTCGGGCATATTTCTGAATGCGATTCCGCTGATGGCCGCCATAGCGATAAAGCCGATTATAAATCCGCCCGTAGGACCTACTATTGAAGCAATTCCGCCCTTGAAGCCGCTGAATACAGGAACGCCTACCGCACCGAGCAGAACATAAACGACCGTTGAAACGGTTGCTCTTGCCGTGCAGAGATAAAAGCCGCAGAGGGCTATCGCAAAGGTCTGTAATGTAACCGGTACGCCGGAGGGCATCGGTATCGCTATCTGCGAAAGTACTGCCGTAATTGCCGCAAAGAGCGCACAAAGTACGATTGTTGTGATTTTCTGTCTGTTCATATTTTTTGTTTCCTTTCCATTTTGTCAAACGACTTTAACAGAATACCACCGACAGCGCCTCATGTCAACCAAACCGCACAAATGGGTGACAATCGAGAATGGTCTGCGATTTAACTTAATAACCTGATTGTACAAAATAACTAAAAGTTATGTGGTAAATGTGTGAAAAATGCAAATTGATTTTTTGGCAGAAAGAGGTTATAATTAATTTATTGAGAATGTTGTAAACTTTTAACAACACTCATAAGAATGAAACATATACAATTTGTTTGGAGGTAATTAAAATGAAGATGAAAAGATTCATCGGTGTAGCAGCTGCAATGGCAGTAGCAGGCACACTTACAGTAGGCGCAGCAGCAGAAACTTATAATGCTTATATCGGTTTCCAGACAGCACCCTACTCATTCAGAAACTCTTTCGATGACGCTACATTTGGTAAGGACGTTGCAGACGGCAAGTACTTCAACGACGTAATCGTATGGGGCGGTAACGACCCTGAAACATTCCCTCAGTATGAAGACAAATTCGATGATGATATGCCGGATGGTAGTGCCGGTTATGTTATTCCTGCTACATACACAGATGTACAGATCGACAAGGACGGCACATACAAGGTTGGCATTTCTGACTTTGACTGGGCACTCGACAGTTCTTCTTCTTTCAACCTTCTGTTTGTTTCAACAGATATTCCTTTCAACAAGGACGCAGGCGAAGACGGTGAATCTATCGCTAAGTTCTCTGACTGCAAGATTATCGTTGATGGTACAGTAACATCAGAAGTTGCTGCTCCTATCATTGATACAGAAGACGGTAAGAAGTCAGGCCATACAAAGCTTCTGTTCGCTAACATTTGGAACGATGCTCTTAAGACAGATGGTTATAAAGGTGCATATCCCACAAAGTCTTTAGAGATTGAATTCACAGTTTCAGGTCTTGATGCTCAGCAGCCTGCTGATACAACAGCTCCCGCTGATACAACGGCTCCCGCTGATACAACAGCTCCCACAGCAGGCGATTCTACAAAGCCCAACACAAACACAGGTGTTGAAGGCGTTGCAGCAGTTGCAGGTGTTGCACTCCTCGCAACAGGTGCAGTAGTAGTTGCTAAGAAGAGAAAGTAATCTTAAAAAGATTAACGAATAACGACAGCCCTCATTCGTGAGGGCTGTTTTAATATCACGACCGAAAGAGGAAATATGAAAAAATCTATAATCAGACGTGCGATAGCTGTGTTTATTGCGGCGGCTATGCTTGCAGGCTGTGCGGCGCAGGACAGCGGTGTATTATCGTCTGTCGGAAACAGCTCGGCGACCGAAAGCAATGTATCGTATGTTGAGGATACGAGCAGTGTTGATGAAAATTCCGAGGTTACTTCCGTTGACAGTTCAGTAACAGAGAGCGACACATCTTCCGATACCTCCGAACAGGAAGAAAATAATACTTCAAAGCAGGAAAATACATCAAAGGCAGAGAACACCGAGAAGCCTGCCGATACAACAAAGGCACCGTCAACTGCCGACACTAAAAACAACAGCCAGAGCAAGCCTGCTTCATCTGCAAGCAATTTCACTGTTCAGTGGAAGAAGTCGAGCAGCTGGGAAGAAGGCGGTAAGAAGTGCGGAGGTTATGAGATTGTTATAACCAATAACGGCGATACGGTGAACAGCTGGACGGCAAAGGTGACCGTCCCCGGCAATACAAAGCTGATGTCGCAGTGGAACGGAATATTCAGCATTTCGGGAAACACAATGACGGTCAAGAACGAGAGCTACAACGGAACTATAGAAAAGGGAAAGAACGTTTCGTTCGGTTTTAATTATTCGGCTGACGCTTATATCAATGAGGGTAAAGTGACTGTGAACGGAAGTACCGCAGGAACGAGTGCCGGAAATAACAGCAACAATAATAATAACAATAATAATACGTCAACGACCAAAAAGCCGGCGGCAACAGTTCCTCAGGCACCGAGCGACCCTAAAGGCACTACGCCGGTATCACAGCACGGTCAGCTTTCGGTAAAGAACGGACAGCTTGTTGATAAGAGCGGCAAGGGTTATCAGCTCAGGGGAATGAGTACGCACGGGCTTACATGGTTCCCCGAATTCGTAAACGAGAGTGCATTCAAAACGCTCCGTGACGACTGGAACACGAATGTTGTCCGTCTTGCAATGTATGTTGACGAGTGGGGCAACGGTCAGTGCTATATGGGCAATAAGAGCGGAAGCCTTGAACTGCTTGAAAAGGGCGTTGACATCTGCATCAAGCTGGATATGTATGTTATCATTGACTGGCACGTTCTTAATCCCGGAGACCCGTCCAAGTATACAAACGAGGCAAAATCCTTCTTTGAAACGGTGTCAAAGAGATATGCAAAATATCCGAATGTAATTTACGAGATATGCAACGAGCCGAACGGCGGTGCATCGTGGAGCGGTAATATCAAGCCGTATGCTGAAAAGATAATACCCGTTATCCGCAAGAATGCGCCAAACTCGGTAATTATAGTAGGCACGCCCACATGGAGCCAGGAAATCGACAAGCCGCTTTCCGATCCGCTGAACTACAAGAATGTAATGTATGCGTTCCACTTCTATGCGGCAACTCACGCAGGACTTCGTTCAAATGTAGAAAACTGCGTGGCACAGGGACTGCCGGTATTCGTGTCGGAATTCGGTACTTGTGACGCATCGGGCGGAGGTGCGAACGACTTCAACGAAACGCAGAAGTGGCTTAGCTATTTTGACAAGCAAGGCATAAGCTACTGTAACTGGAGTATCTGCAACAAGGATGAAACCTGCTCGGTACTGCGGCCTGGAACATCGGCAAACGGTAACTGGAGCGAGAGCGATCTCACCGAAAACGGCAAGTGGATGCGTAACTGGTTCCGCAAGCACTAATGTGCCCGTGGGGCACGGCAAATTCCGACCTTTTGAAATGAAGGTGGTTGGCGTGACTTTGTGGGACGGTCGGGGTTTGACGATAGCCCGGAATAATCAGTAATAAAAAATCCGTGTCAGGCGACACGGATTTTTTCTGTTATAGCTGTTTTAATATGTGCAAGACCGTTTGCGATAAGGCATTGACCGGGGTAATATAGGGCAAGGCAGAAATTCGAGAACGGGAAATCTATTTTTGAGAAGTACGCCATCAGGAGCATTATATCGGATATAAGGAACAGCACGCTGCCGAGCGCAAGTATAAGGTTGAATCTGTTCTTTATGCGGATAAAGTTCATTATTGCTTTGCCTGTCATAATGCAGATTATAACTGCGTATGAAATGCCGATGATTTTCATAAGCGACGAGCCGAAGTCAAGAAGCGGTGAGAACATCATAAACAGCACTATTGGGATAAATATTATAATTGCGGGGATAAAGTCGGTGGGTCGGGGCTTTTGCATCAGCGAATATGCTATGTAGTAGCAGATATGACCTAATGCGAAAATCGCCGCTCCTGCGATGAAATTTAAGTTTATCGCTATATCTGCGCTCATTGCAAAGAATACGCCGACGGTCAGTATTACTGACGGCAGTTTCTTATCGGGGAAGTATTTCAGGGCGTATATCAGATTTACTGCGGCGGCAAGCATAAAGAAAACGCTTGCGGTTATTTTTATCGGGTAGAGATGAGTAATTATCAGAGCTGTATCGCAAGCAAGCGATAAGCCGAGAAAAATAATGTTGAGCGGTAAAACGAGTTTTTTCATATATTTGTTTCCTCAGTCTGATTATTCAGTTCGATATTGATTTTTCTTGTGTATCGGGATAGCGGATATTCTCCGTCGTGGGATTCTCCGAAAAAGTAAGCGGACATATTTCCCGCCTGCGTAACTCTTGTAACTCCTGCACAGAGCAACAGGTCGGTAAGTTCTGCTCTGTCAGCCTTGCCGCAGATAAGCCCTGCGGTCTGCAGAAAGCCTTTTGCATTTCTCAGTGTACGCATTATGTTCTTTCTCGGGAGCCTTTTTACAAGCACATTGCACATCATAGGCGACAGTTCAAGTTCAAAGTCGTCTTTTATGATAAGGCTGCAATTCTTACCGTAAGATACGTCGGGAGAAATTTGCCGTATCCCGATTGCCTGTTCAAGACGGGCGGAGTAGCTTATGAGCGTATCTCTCGCCCGTGTGCCTATAGAGGTGTTCCTGTGTTTCCCGACTGCCGCTTCAAGATACGGAAGGAACATTTCGCAGAATCGGGTGAGCTCGGTTTTATCATCGGTGTCAATAAACACGGTCTGGCAGGAACTGCAGAGCAGCTGCTTTGTAGAGGCTATATGCCCGGCAAGAGCCGAAAATTCATCTGTATGGTTTGCGTAATCGGAAATGTAGCAGAAGCCGAGCTTGTGTCCCCATTCAATCAGCTTAACTCCCGGCGGAGCAAGTGAACGCACTGCTTTTACGGCTTCAGTACCGCCCCATACCACTATGCCGTCGGCAAAGCCTGCAAGCGTCTGGATGGTACGCACATCGCTTGACGGGGTATCAAAGACATATATGTAGCGTGACAGCAAAGGCTCATATTTGCAAAGTCGCTTTATTATGCGGATCGACAAGCCCTTATCGGCGGACGGAAGCTTCAGTATATTGATATTGCCTGCAAGAAGCCCTTCTGCAACGCTCATCACGGGTAAGCCGTCGGCATTTCCTGCGGCTATGTGGAACAGAACGCCGAGAGGTTTTGTCTGAATTTTTATTTTCGGAGTGATGCCGTTCGGAGAACCGATAAAGCCGTCTGAATCTCCGAGTTCGGTTTTCAGCCTGTATTCAAGATTTTCACGGCTGAGGCAGGCGAGTATAAGCTGTTTATAGTAACTTACATTTTCAACGTCAAGCGCTGAGAGCATATCGTCAAAAGCACCATTTTCTATATCCGTGCTGATTTTTTCGGCGGCAAGCATGACCTGCTTAGCAGAAAGCCGACAGTTTCCGAGAGTGTCGCATATTCTGTCTTCAAAACGGGCTAACAGCTTGTCGCACATATCGTTTTCGTATATTTCGCCATCAAAGAAAATCATACGTTCACACCCTTTATTATCTCTTCTGCGCCTGCCGCACAGGTCTTTATATCCTCCGGCGCAACTCTGCCGACAATTTCAAGAAATGGCGTTTTCAGTCCGCAGGAACATTCGCTTCCGTTATGGAGTATGCCGAGGTCATCTGTCATTACGGAAAGCACCGGGGTAGCTTTAACCATAGGAGTTATCAGGTTTACAAGTCCTGTCTTGCCGTTTTCAAGCGGTTTTAACGTATCGACATCTCTGATTATAACTCTGCTGTAAGCAGGAACGTGGAAGTGATGTTCCTTGCAGTCGCAGTATAAAATCGGATGCTCTACCGCTCCGAAAAATTCGATAATATCGTTTTCCTTTATGCCGAGTACCTTTTCGGCAAGGCTGTAAAAGGAATTTTTGTCGGCTTGCTCGGCATAGAACTGTTTCCAGCCGCCGCCGAGCATTATGCGTGAGCCTTTCGGCATTTTAAGATAAATTTTACGTTCGTCCATTATTCTCAGCAGAAAATAAGTATAAGCCGGAAACCCCATGAATCTTGTCGGGAAACGTGAACGTGAATGCCTGACAATAAGATCTATAATCCTGTCAAAGTCGGGGGAATAGCCGCCCTTTTTATATGTCAGGATATAATTGCGGCTCAGTGCAGGAGCGAAGAATGTCGCACCGAAAGCCGTCTTTGTTACGGCGGTCTTGTTTCCTCTGTGGTGCTTGTAACCCATAATGATATAGTGGCACGGAACGGGAGATAACAGATTTCTCAGCTTTGATACACGCATAACCATTTTAAGTCCGCAGAGAAGACCGCCCGTGTCAAAGGCTATCGTGCTTTTCCTGCCGCTTGTGCCGGAGGAAGTCGCTTTTATAAGCGGAATACAGCCTTTATTGAAAATCTGCTTTTTCTTGAACAGCAATGTGGGTATCACGGGAAGTCCGGACGCATCCGAGGGAGAGGATATACCGAGATTTTCGCATATTCTGCGGTAGTCGTCGCAATGGGAAACGCAGTAGCAGAAATTTTCTTTTACGGCTTTGGTGAACAGTTCGTCGGAACTATCGGAATGCGGGTCTTTTACCCAAAAGAGCAATCGTCTGTATTTCATCGGTCTTCCTCCGCTGTTTAAATACTTAATATAGTAAAATGATAACATAAATAGCACGGCGTGTCAATAAACGGTAAAACAAATGCGTTTTACTTAATTACCGTGTAACCTGTTACATTGCCTTGCTGATAATTTCGTGTGAAAACGGCGTAAAATTATCGGAAATCTGTAGACAATGACGATTATTTGTGATACAATAATAATAACACCTGTCGCAGAGGTTTTTTGTTTTGCGAATGCAAGTAAACGATTACTCAAAACGTAAGCGGTACATAACAAAAAAATGCGGCGGTATTATGACAGATTTATAAAGCAGAGAATAAACTGCACAGAAAGGAATTTTTGCTATGAAGAACATACCCGATGTAAAGCTCGGAATTGCGGCTGTAAGCCGTGACTGTTTCCCCATGAGCCTTTCAGCTTCAAGATGTGAGGCTGTTGTAAAGGCATGTAAGGAGATCGGTGTTGACGTATTCAAATGTCCCACCACTATCGAAAGCGAAACACATATGATGCAGGCTCTTGAGGAGCTTAAGGGCGCAGGCTGCAATGCACTGGTTGTATACCTCGGAAACTTCGGTCCCGAGTCGGCTGAAACACTGCTTGCAAAGTATTTTGACGGTCCTGTAATGTTCGTTGCTGCGGCAGAGGAAACACAGGATAACTTAGTAGGCGGCAGAGGCGACGCTTACTGCGGCGTACTGAATGCAAGCTACAACTTAGCACTCAGAAACATCAAGGCATACATACCCGAATACCCTGTAGGAACAGCTACAGAGGTTGCAGATATGATAAAGGAATTTATCCCTGTTGCAAGAGCAGTTATCGGTCTTAACAACTTAAAGGTTATCTCATTCGGTCCTCGTCCTCAGGACTTCCTCGCTTGTAACGCTCCTATAAAGCAGCTTTACAACCTTGGCGTTGAGATTGAAGAGAACTCGGAGCTTGACCTTTATGCCGCATTCAACGAGCATAAGAATGACGCAAGAATCCCCGAAGTTGTTGCAGATATGGAAAAGGAGCTTGGTGACGGCAACAAGATGCCCGGTATCCTGCCCAGACTTGCACAGCTTGAGATCACACTGCTTGACTGGATGGAAGCACATAAGGGAAGCAGAAAGTACGTTGTATTCGCCAACAAGTGCTGGCCCTCATTCCAGACACAGTTCGGCTGTGTTCCCTGCTATGTAAACTCAAGACTTACAGCAAGAGGAATCCCCGTAGCGTGCGAGGTTGATATTTACGGTGCAATCAGCGAATATATCGGCACCTGCATTTCAGAAGACGCAGTTACACTGCTCGACATCAACAACTCTGTTCCTGCAGATATGTATGTTGAGTCTATCAAGGACAAGTACAACTACACACTCAAGGATACATTCATGGGCTTCCACTGCGGTAATACGGCTTCATGCAAGCTGACAAGCAAGACTATGAAGTATCAGCTTATCATGCACAGAGGTCTTGAGCCTGATAAGGAGCCTGATATCACAAGAGGTACGCTCGAGGGCGACATCGTTCCCGGCGACATCACATTCTTCCGTTTACAGAGCACGGCAGACGCTAAGCTGAGAGCTTATGTTGCCGAGGGTGAAGTTCTCCCTGTTGCTACACGTTCATTCGGCGCTATCGGCGTATTCGCTATCCCCGAAATGGGAAGATTCTACCGCAACGTTCTTATCAAGAAGAACTATCCTCACCACGGTGCAGTAGCATTCGGTCACTACGGCAAGGCTATCTTCGATACACTGAAGTATCTCGGCGTTGAGGATCTTGAATTCAACCGTCCCGCAGGTATGCTGTATGACGGTGAGAATCCTTACGCTAAGTATTGATTGTATCATATTAGCGTTACGGACGCTTGACAAATAATCGTTAAACGTGTATAATATAGTTAGACACGAAAGTTATTGCCTGACTGCATTTCACGCATAAAGGCGAAAGCCCTGAGAGCTGCAACTCTCAGGGCTTTCTTTTTGGGTTACTTGTCGGACTTGAATCTGTCTAACCACTTGCTTATGTAATTTGCAACTACACTTGCCATAACAGATAATACGAAAGTTATTAAATCCACTGCATTTCACCTCCTTCCTTGCGGAAGAAGCCGACAATGGAAAAAGTATATCATATTCGAACATATTCTGTCAATTACTGATATTTTTGCATTAGCAATTTATTTTTGCGAATATACTATCATTAATATCCGCCGGTAACGGAGGTAAAGTAAAGTTCGAACCGATAGAACGGCGAATTTGAAGCGGCTCACAGCCGCCCGCCGTCAACGCAACCTACGCATATTGCCAATATTGAGAAAGGCGAATTGTCAGCGGCGACCCGCCGCACTTGCAAAAACGGGGGATTTGTGGTACAATAAAACTACTTATTGACTAAAGTTTCGCTGTACAGGGGAGTACGGCGGTTGAAAGGATAAAGCTGATGGCAAAGAAAAATTATGACGACAACAGTCTTAAACAGCTGAAAGGACCCGATCAGGTGCGGCTGCGTCCCGGTGTTATATTCGGCTCGGACGGGCTTGACGGCTGTTGTCACTCCGTGTTCGAGATACTTTCAAACTCGATAGACGAGGCGAGAGAGGGCTTCGGAAAGAAGATAATCGTTACACGCTTCCTTGATAAAAGCATTGAAGTGCAGGACTACGGCAGAGGTATACCGATAGACTTCAATAAAAACGAGGAAAAGTACAACTGGGAGCTTGCCTTCTGCACACTGTACGCAGGCGGTAAGTACGACAATAACAGCGGTGATAACTACTCATACTCGCTCGGTCTTAACGGTCTTGGCCTTTGCTCGACGCAGTTTGCGGCTGAGTATATGGAGGTCGAGAGCAATAACGGAACGTGGATATACGACCTGAGATTCGAAAAGGGATACAACGTTGAAAAGGAAGAAAGAGGCTTCCGCCGTCACCAGTCGGACGGAACAACGGGTACAAAAATCAAGTGGAAGCCGGACCTTGATGTATTTACGGATATTGACGTACCGTTTGAATATTTTGACGATGTTCTGCGCAGACAGGCGGTAGTAAATGACGGGCTGACCTTTGTGCTGAGAAACGAAGTGCGTGACGAGGAAACAGGGGAAACACGCTTTGAAGAGCATATCTACTGCTATGAAAACGGCATCAGCGATTATCTGAAAGAAATCGTAGGCGATACCGCACTCACTACCGAGCAGGTATGGAGCGCACAGCGTACAGGTAAGGACAGAGAGGACAAGCCGGAATACAAGGTGAAGATGAAGGTCGCTTTTGTATTTTCAAACAAGGTACAGCTTATACAGCATTATCACAATTCAAGCTGGCTTGAGCACGGCGGAAGTCCCGACAAGGCTATGCAGGCGGCATTCACAAATCAGATAGACGGCTGGCTGAAAGCCAACAGCAAGTACAACAAGACCGAGGGCAAGATAAAATTTACCGATATTGCCGACTGCCTCGTGTTTATATCTTCTAACTTCTCAACGCAGACAAGCTATGAGAATCAGACGAAAAAGAGCATAACCAATAAATTTATACAGGAGGCTATGACCGACTGGCTGAAGCATCAGCTTGAAGTGTACTTCCTTGAAAATCCGGATGAAGCGGTCAAGATATGCGAGCAGGTGCTGATAAACAAGCGTGCCCGTGAAAATGCCGCAAAGGCAAGAGATACAATAAAGAAACAGCTTTCTGGCAAGATAGACCTTGCGAACAGGATACCTAAGTTCGTTGATTGCAGGAGTAAGGACACGGCAAGACGTGAGCTTTATATAGTGGAGGGTGACTCGGCTTTAGGTGCTGTAAAGCAGGCGAGGGACGCAGACTATCAGGCGGTAATGCCTGTGAGAGGTAAGACGCTCAACTGCCTTAAGGCAAGCTATGACAAGATATTCAAGAGCGAAATCATCACGAACCTTATGAAGATACTCGGCTGTGGTGTTGAGGTAAAGGCAAAGGCGAACAAAGACCTTTCGACTTTTGATTTAAATAATCTCAGGTGGGAAAAGATAATAATCTGTACCGATGCGGACTATGACGGATACCAGATAAGAACGCTTATTCTTACTATGCTGTACAGACTTGTTCCGACCGTAATAGAAAAGGGCTTTGTGTATATCGCAGAGTCGCCGCTTTATGAGATAAACAGCAAGGATATGACCTACTTTGCCTATACAGAAGCGGAAAAACAGAGGATACTTGCCGATATAGGCGAGCAGAAGTATAAGATACAGCGTTCAAAGGGTCTTGGTGAGAACGAACCGGAAATGATGTCGCTTACCACTATGAACCCCGAAACAAGACGGCTTATAAGAGTAATGCCGGAGGACGCACAGAAAACTCAGGAGATATTCGAGCTGCTGCTTGGCGATAACCTTGACGGAAGAAAGGACTATATCCGTGACTACGGCTATAAGTACCTTGACGATATAGATGTATCTTAAGCGGAGGATATATGGAAATTAACAGGATAGAGGTAATATCTGCCGTAGTGTCGGAGATGATAGCGACACTGCCCGAGGGAAGACGGCAGAAGGCATACATTCATCTTTTCGGCACGGCGCAGACGGCAGGGCTTATCGCATTGCGCAGAGGTGTGAACGCAGAGCTTGCGCAGATAAGCGGACTGCTCCACGACTACCGTAAATATCTGACGGGCGTTGACGAAAAGCACGCAGAGGAAAGCGCTGACGCTGTAATGCCGATACTGGCGAAGACGGGGCTTTTCAGCGTGTGCGAGATAGGCAATATCACAAGAGCGATAGCAAACCACAGCGACAAGGAAAATGTCGGGCTTCCGCTTGACGAGGTACTGAAAGACGCAGATATTCTGCAACACGTTTTACAGAATACAACGCTCCCCATAAGAGATAAATACGAGAAACGCTTTGAAAAGCTGAAAAAAGAGTTTTCGCTCTGAGCAGGGCATAAAGCTAAAAAGAGGTATAGATTTTGAGAAAAGGAAAGAACGAAAAGAGCGAGAAGAAGGTCGCTCCGAATAAAAACGCTTATATAGAGGGTGCAGGTATTGTCGAGAATCAGCCGATAACCGATACGCTGACCGAAAACTATATGCCGTATGCGATGAGCGTTATAGTTTCCCGTGCGCTCCCCGAAATTGACGGTTTCAAGCCGTCGCACAGAAAACTGCTGTATACAATGTACAAGATGGGTCTGCTTACGGGAGCAAGAACAAAGTCGGCGAACATTGTCGGACAGACAATGAAATTAAATCCGCACGGCGATATGGCAATATACGAAACGATGGTAAGACTTGCAAGGGGCAACGAGGCGCTTCTGCACCCGTATGTTGACAGCAAGGGTAACTTCGGCAAGGCATATTCGAGAGATATGTCGTTTGCGGCATCACGATATACAGAGGCAAAGCTCGACCCTATCTGTGCAGAGATATTTGCGGATATTGACCGTGATATAGTTGACTTTGTGCCGAACTACGATAACTCAATGACGGAGCCTGTACTGCTCCCCACAAGATTCCCTGCGGTACTGGTAAACAATAATGTCGGTATCGCCGTATCTATGGCGAGCAATATCTGCTCCTTCAATCTGTCGGAGGTATGTGAAACAGCCGCCGCACTTATGAAAAACCCTGAACACGATATTGTATCCACGCTTAAAGGTCCCGATTTTCCCGGCGGAGGCTTCATATTACAGGATGAGAACGAGCTTCGCCGTATATATGCCACCGGACGTGGAAGCGTAAAGGTACGCAGTAAGTATATCTATGACAAAGCGGCAAACTGTATCGAAGTGACCGAGATTCCGCCTACAACGACTATTGAAGCGATAATAGATAAGATAGTTGAGCAGGTAAAGCTGGGCAAGCTGAAGGAAATCTCCGATGTGCGTGACGAGTCGGACTTATCGGGCCTTAAGATAACTATTGATTTAAAGCGTGGGCAGGACAGCGAGGCGGTAATGAAAAAGCTGTTCAGGATAACTCCTTTACAGGACGTTTTCTCCTGCAACTTCAACATTCTTGTAGGCGGTATGCCGAAGGTCATGGGTGTTGCCGAGATTCTTGAGCAGTGGACGGATTTCAGAATCACCTGCGTAAAGAGAAAGACAAAGTTTGAGCTTGCAAGAAAGAAAGAGAAACTCCATCTGCTGACAGGTCTTAAGAAGATACTGCTTGATATATACAAGGCTATAAAGATAATCCGTGAAACAGAGGATGACGCAGAGGTCGTACCGAACCTTATGATAGGCTTCGGCATAGACGAAACGCAGGCTGAATATGTTGCGGATATAAAGCTGAGAAATATCAACAAGGGTTATATCTTGAAGCGTATCGAGGAAATAGACAGCCTTAAGGAAGAAATAGCCGATATGGAGGATATTCTTTCTTCGGAGCGCAGAGTAAAGCAGATAATCATATCGGAGCTTGGCGATATAGCGAAGAAATACGGCAAGCCCAGAAAGACGATGTTCATCTACGGCACTGAGGACGAGGAGAACGAGGCGGAGGAGGAGATACCCGATTATCCCGTTAATCTGTTCTTCACTCGTGAGGGATATTTCAAGAAGATCACTCCGCAGTCGCTGAGAATGAGCGGAGAACAGAAGCTCAAGGAAAATGATGAGATAATCGAAACCTATGACGGCAGTAACCGTGCGGAGCTGTTGTTCTTCACAGATAAATTCCAGGTATATAAGGCGAAAGCCTGCGACTTTGAGGACGGAAAGGCGAGCGTGATGGGCGACTATCTGCCCGTAAAGCTGGAGCTTGACCCGGACGAGAGGATAATAAAGATGATAGCCGCAGAGGACTACAGCGGAACGCTTGTAATGTTCTTTGAAAACGGTAAATGTGCGAAGGTGCCTATGGCTTCGTTTGAAACAAAGACAAGGCGTAAAAAGCTGGCGAACGCATATAATGACGGCTCGCCGCTCGTATCTATGACGCTTATTGACGGCGACTGCGAGTTTATGCTAAGCTCGGACGCAGGCAAGGTCATGATATTCAACACCGTGCTTATCCTGCCCAAAGCGGCAAGGGATACGCAGGGTGTGCAGGTAATGAGGCTTACCAGAGCAAAGCTCAGATCTGCGGTTAAATACAAGGACGGTATGATAAAGGACGCAGACAGCTACAGGACAAAGACCGTGCCTGTTGCGGGAACGCTGTACGACGAGGACGTTGACCAGCTGAAATTTGTGTAAATCCGTAAGCGGCGGTCGGTGTAAAATATTCTTTAAACCTTGAAATTCACCCGCCACTGTGCTATACTTAAATTACGTCTTTACAATGACGTGAGAGGTTATAATTCAGGCTGTCAGCCACAGTAAAAAGAGGTAGAAAAAATGCTCAGCGATATTGAAATTGCCCAGAACGCAAAAATGCTAAAAATAAAGGATATAGCAAAGGAACTCGGAATTGACGAGGAGGAGCTTATACCCTACGGTCACTACAAGGCGAAGATCTCACAGGAATGTATAGACCGTCTTGAAAGCAAAGAGGACGGCAAGCTGATACTTGTTGCGGCTATAAACCCCACTCCTGCAGGAGAGGGCAAGACAACTACTTCCGTAGGTCTTGCGGAGGGTATGTACAAGATAGGCAAAAAGGCTGTACTTGCACTGCGTGAGCCTTCACTGGGTCCCGTCTTTGGTATAAAGGGCGGTGCGGCAGGCGGAGGGTATGCGCAGGTAGTGCCTATGGAGGATATAAATCTTCACTTCACGGGGGATATGCACGCAATCACTTCCGCAAACAATCTGCTTTGCGCACTTATAGATAACCACATTCAGCAGGGAAACGTACTCGGAATAGACCCCAGACGCATACAGATAAAGCGTTGTCTTGATATGAACGACAGAGCGCTGAGAAACTGCATAATCGGTCTTGGCGGCAAGGTGAACGGCGTTCCGAGAGAGGATCACTTCCAGATAACCGTTGCAAGCGAGATAATGGCGATACTGTGTCTTGCGGACGATCTTGTCGATCTTAAGGCAAGGCTCAGCAGAATCCTTGTTGCGTATACTTATGACGGAAAGCCCGTATTCGCTTCTGATGTTGAGGCGGTAGGCGCAATGACAGCACTCTTAAAGGATGCTATCAACCCCAACCTCGTGCAAACGCTCGAAAATACTCCCGCTATCATTCACGGCGGCCCGTTTGCAAACATTGCTCACGGCTGTAACAGCGTAAGAGCAACTAAGCTTGCGTTAAAGCTTGGCGACTATGCCATAACCGAGGCAGGCTTCGGCAGTGATCTCGGTGCGGAGAAGTTCTTTGACATAAAGTGCCGTTACGCAGGACTTAAGCCCTCGTGTACGGTCATAGTAGCTACTATCCGTGCTTTGAAATACAACGGCGGTGTTCCGAAAACCGAGCTTACGGCAGAGAACACAGAGGCTCTCAGAAAGGGCATCGTAAACCTCGGTGCACATATAGAAAATATGCGTAAATACGGTGTGCCTGCAGTTGTTGCGATAAACCACTTCTATACCGATACAGAGGCTGAAATAGCTATTGTCCGTGAATACTGCGAGAAGATGGGCGCAAAGGTCGCGTTCTCCGATGTATTCTTAAAGGGCGGAGAAGGCGGTATCGAGCTTGCAAACGCTGTTATAGATACAATAAACGAAAACGAGGGCAAGACTAATTTTGCTCCTATATATGACGAGAAGCTGTCCATAAAGGAAAAGCTGAATATAATCGTAAGGGAAATCTACCGTGCGGACGGCGTAAGCTATACAACGGGTGCGGAAAAGGCAATAAAGGAAATTGAAGCTATCGGCTTTGACAAGCTGCCTGTATGCGTTGCAAAGACGCAGTATTCCTTATCGGACGACCCGACAAAGCTCGGTTGCCCGAAGGACTTTACGATAACCGTCCGTGATGTAAAGCTGTCGGCAGGTGCAGGCTTTGTTGTCGCACTTACTGGCGACATTATGACAATGCCCGGACTGCCTAAGGTTCCTGCCGCAAACAAGATAGATGTAAGCGCAGACGGCGAGATAAGCGGTCTGTTCTGATGGAACGGTTTATTTCAGATTCGCCCGAAGAAACGGTTGAAATCGGCAAAAAGATAGCCTCTTATCTGAAAGCCGGCGACTGTGTGCTTTATACCGGTGAAATGGGCGCAGGAAAAACGCACTTAACAAAGGGTATAGCGGAATATTTCGGCAGTACGGACGATGTTACAAGCCCTACCTTCGCTCTTGTGAACGAATATGAGGGCGATGTGCCGATTTTTCACTTTGACCTTTTCAGAATAAACACGCTCGACGATCTGTACGCTATCGGATTTTTCGACTACCTCGACCGAGGCGGAATAATGTGTATAGAGTGGAGCGAGAACATACCTGAGCTTGCCTCGTATCTTGACGGCAGGTGTGGCGTGAATATCACTAAAACAGGGGATAATTCAAGAGTAATTGAATATATTCCGCAGGAGGAACTATGCTGATACTCGGTATCGACACTGCCGCCGCTCCTTGCTGTGCCGCCGTGTATGATACGGAAAAGGGGCAGATACTCGGCAGTACGGTGATAAACAACAAGCTGACGCACAGCGTGACGCTTATGCCTGTTGTAAGGGATCTTGTCAGAAATGCGGAGCTTTCTATGGAGGATATAGGACTTTTTGCAGTGGCGAACGGTCCGGGCTCTTTCACGGGACTCCGTATAGGCATATCGGCGGTAAAAGGGCTTGCTTTTGCATTGTCTAAGCCTTGTGCGGCAGTTTCGACGCTTGAGGCAATGGTGTATAATGTTACCGCTTATGACTGTGTTGTATGCGCCGCAATGGACGCAAGGTGCAATCAGGTTTATGTTGCACTGTTTCGCATTGAGGACGGCAAGGTCGAAAGACTGACCGAAGAAGAATGCCTGAAAACAGACGAGGCGGCAAGAATGCTGTCGGAATATGACGATGATATAATGCTTGTCGGCGACGGCGCATTTATAATGAAAAAAGCAATGGATAACGAGGGATTGGAAAATGTGAAGATCGCCCCCGATCCGTTAAGATACCAGACGGGCTACGGTGTATGCCTTGCGGCTGTAAACGCACCGCAGTTAACGCCCGAACAGCTTATGCCGATGTATCTTAAGCTGCCGCAGGCTCAGCGTGAGCTTATGGCAAAGAATGCTGAGGCATATAAAGAAAGGAAAGAATAAAAATGCTGGCAATAGGTAGCGACCACGCAGGATATGAGCTGAAGTGCGAGGTTAAGAAGTTCCTTGACGGGCTGGGAGTCGAATATATCGACTGCGGCTGTAACGGAGAGAGAGCGGATTACCCCGACATTGCAGAAAAGACCTGCGAGAAAATCAAAAGCGGAGAGTGCGACAAGGGCATTCTGATATGCGGTACGGGTATAGGCATCAGCATATCAGCAAACAAGATAAAGGGTATCCGTGCGGCTTTATGTCAGGATTATTATACAGCAAAGTACACACGCCTTCACAATGACGCTAATGTTCTGTGCATGGGCGGCAGAGTAATAGGAGCGGGTACGGCTGAAGAAATAGTAAGAGTATTCCTGTCAACCGAGTTCGAGGGCGGAAGACACGCAGCAAGAGTTGACAAGATGATGGCGCTTGAGAATAAGTAAGTAATCAAAGTCTGCGGATTTTTCCCTATGAAAATCACGGCAGGGCTATAAAAAAACTAATCCAACAATACATAGGGAGAAAAGAGAATGTTATGGCAAACGAGAAACTTCACATCTGTGACCACCCCCTTGTACAGCACAAGGTATCTCTTTTGAGAGATAAGAACACGGGCGCAAAGGAATTCAGAGAGCTTGTAAGCGAAATTTCAATGCTTATGTGCTATGAGGCAACGAGAGATCTTCCTCTTAAGAAGGTACAGATTCAGACTCCCATAGCTATCGCAGAGTCAAATGTTATTTCAGGCAGAAAGCTCGCATTTGTACCTATCCTCCGTGCAGGTCTTGGTATGACCGAGGGCGTTATGGCACTTGTTCCTGCCGCAAAGATAGGTCATATCGGTATATTCAGAGGAAAGGGCGGATCTGACAAAACGGTCGCAAACGAGTATTACTGCAAACTCCCGTTTGATATAAACGAGCGTGACGTAATAGTTACCGATATTATGCTCGCTACAGGCACATCGGCTGTACACGCTATACGCAAGATTAAGGAAGCCGGCGCACATTCTATAAAGTTTATGTGCATTATCGCCGCTCCCGAGGGCATAGCCGCTATACACAAGGAATTCCCCGATGTAGAGATCTACTGCGGTGCGCTTGACGACGGTCTTAATGAGGATCTGTATATCACTCCCGGTGTCGGTGACGCAGGCGACAGACTGTTCGGAACAAAGTAAGTCAAATAAAATCATTGAGCCTGCCGCAATTGCGGCAGGCTCCTTTAAACCCGTGCGGCTAATTTTTGCGTGGCTGAAGCCCTGTCATAAAGCCGTCAAGTGCGGCAGAGCATATATCGCCGCCGACAATTCTGCCGCTGACGATGATAAGGTTCATTCTGATGTTATCAAGCGTGTTTCCGCTGTCGTCGGTGTAATCGGTTATAATATATGTATACTGAACTGCGTCCTCGCCCTTATACAGCGATAAATCAAAGCCGCACTGCTTTTGCAGGGCGTTGTAGTTTTCGTATACGCTGCCGAATACGGCAGGGATAACGATATTCTGTACGGTTTCGCTGTCGGCGGATATGCTGTAGCCGAGCGTTTTTGCGTAATTTGCTCTGTCGCTGTATGTTTCACCGCATATTGCACTGCGGCGGCACATAACAAGAACGATAAGCAGTATAACGAAAAGAGCGGCAGGGATAACAAGCAAGCGGATAATTTTTCTGTGTTTCATTTTTCCTCCGTTATGTCAATTTATTGTCAGGGCGGTCGGTTGCGGGGACAGTCACTTGAAATTTACTAAAATCTATGCTGAAATATTCAGCAAAATGCTGAAATTTTAACGCAATCTTTAACACGTTTAAGTATTAATTGCAAAATTTTACTAAAATTATCCGCTTTCATTTGTGATTTGTAACAAATTCGAACGGAATTTACTTTATTCAAGGCTGAGATTTGGTTAAAATTTGTATAAATTGTACACAAAAAGGACAAAATTTAAATGCGTTTTATATGTGTTGGTGATTTTGCATAACGCAAGGCTTTGATATTTGGGTAATTAGGTACTATCATTTTCGGCTCGATTTTGTTAAAATATTAGCGTAAGGTTATTCTGCAATAAAACAGGAGGTCACACATAAATGGCAAGTTTATCTTTAAGAGGTATCTATAAGCGTTACCCCGGCGGCGTAGTAGCCGTTTCTGACTTTACTATGAACATCAAGGACAAGGAGTTCATTATCCTCGTTGGTCCTTCAGGTTGCGGTAAGTCAACAACATTAAGAATGATTGCAGGTCTTGAGGAAATTTCCGAGGGCGAGCTTTTCATCGGCGACAGACTCGTTAATGACGTAGCTCCTAAGGATCGTGATATTGCGATGGTTTTCCAGAACTACGCTCTGTATCCTCATATGACTGTTTTCGAGAACATGGCATTCGGCTTAAAGCTGAGAAAAGTGCCTAAGGATGAGATCAAGAAGCTTGTTGAAGAAGCTGCTAAGATCCTCGACATCGCACATCTTCTCGACAGAAAGCCCAAGGCTTTATCAGGTGGTCAGAGACAGCGTGTAGCTTTAGGTAGAGCTATCGTTCGTGATCCTCAGGTATTCTTACTTGACGAGCCTCTTTCAAACCTTGACGCTAAGCTCCGTGCACAGATGAGAACCGAGCTTTCAAAGCTTCACAAGAAGTTAGGTACTACATTCATCTACGTTACTCATGACCAGATCGAGGCTATGACGATGGGTGACAGAATCGTAGTTATGAAGGATGGTTACATCCAGCAGATCGACTCACCTATCAACCTGTATGAGAACCCCGTTAACAAGTTCGTTGCAGGCTTCATGGGTTCACCTCAGATGAACTTCATCAACGCTAAGCTTATCATGCTCAACGGCAAGTACACAGTTGAATTCGGTTCAGAAGATACAAAGACAACAAGAGGCAGAAAGTTCTATGTTGAACTGCCCGGTGCTAAGACAGATACAGAAGCTCTTAAGTACTATGTTGACAAGGAAGTTATCCTTGGTATCCGTCCCGAGAACATTCACGATGAAGAAATGTTCCTTTCAAACGCTAAGACAGGTATGATCGAAGCTACAGTAGACGTTACCGAAATGATGGGTGCTGAGTCTTACCTCTACCTCACATGCGAAGGTATCCCGCTGACAGCAAGAGTATCTCCCAGATGTACTGCTCGTCCTCAGGACGTTATCAAGCTTGCTCTTGATCCTAACAAGGTACACCTGTTCGATCCTAACGATGAGCATTCAATCTTAGTTTAATTGTTAAATAAGATTATTAATCCCCCGATTTTTGTCGGGGGATTTCAGTTTGTAGAAAAAGATTGTTTTTTAAAGAATAGTGAAATTTCTCTATCCCTACAAGAACGCTTTGTGGGCTTTGCGTCTCTGCAATCGTGGTCGTTTGTTGTCGGTGCGTCCTGCACCGACTTTGTTCGACCACT